>Ga0180217_1000084_pt1 | contig 207028 bp, 200 predicted proteins | sample eDN3rd37CBELigOP_FD_128521 | JGI IMG/M metagenome (GOLD analysis project Ga0180217, IMG submission 128521) | Enriched Organic Plus compost microbial communities from Emeryville, California, USA - eDNA 3rd pass 37_C BE-Lig OP (version 2) (version 2) ... | reverse complement strand
GGTGCAAAAGTAATTACCTTTTTTTAATCAACAAAACTTTTTTACGCTTTTTTTTAAAAAAAATTAAAGTCTTATTCCCTATCCAAAAAACTATAATGTACTTTATCCTATCCCCATCTCCTATCCCAAACGAGGACGCAAATATAAAACTCTTTTATCAAATAACGCAAGTGAAATGAGAAGATTTTTATCCCTTTTATTGAAATATATACTCAAGTGGCTACAAACGAACCCGTTGGAAGCGGAAATGTTTTTCACTTATAATAACTTACTTTTTTGTTCAAATCTTTTTCCTTTAATTTTTGACATATATAATGATTCGTCACTAACTTTGTTAGACATAAAAAACCTAACAAAATGAAGTTGTACAAAAAAATATTTGAGAACAACAAGGCATGGATTGAAAAAAAGAAAACGGTAGATAGTAATTATTTCGCTGATTTATCAGAAGGACAAAGTCCTGAAATATTATATATAGGTTGTAGCGACAGCCGCGTAACTGCCGAAGAAGTTACTGGTGTGGGACCCGGGCAGATGTTCGTACACAGAAATGTGGGCAACATCATTCCGAATAACGATTTGAGTTCTGCTACGGTAATTGATTATGCTGTAAAACACTTGCAGATAAAACATATCGTCATTTGCGGTCACTATTTTTGTGGAGGTGTGAAGGCCGCTATGGAGGCTAAAGATTTGGGCATATTAAATCCTTGGCTGAGAAATATCCGGGACGTATATCGCCTGCATAAAGAGGAATTGAACAATATCACTGATTCAAACGAAAGATACAAAAGGCTGGTTGAATTGAACGTAAAAGAACAATGTATCAACGTGCTTAAAACTGCGGCGGTGCAAACGTCTTACCTGGAAACCGGCTACCCTACTGTTCACGGCTGGGTGTTTGACGTATCAACCGGAAAACTGATTGATTTAAACATTGATTTCGACCATGAGCTGGAAGAAATCCGGGAGATTTATGACTTAGGAAATCTGAAAAAGTAATTTCATCGTACAAGCAGATTCCTTATACCTTTATAAATTAAATATTCAATAAAACAATGAACAAGTTCAAAGGGCAGGGAGCTGTTGCAAATATTCATAACAGGTTTTCGCAATCCCGTTATGAAGAATCCATTTATCAGGACGAATATGACAATGAGAAAATTCAGACAAAAACCTTAGAGGTTTTCCCTAAAACCATTGTGAATAAGGTAAAAGGAAATTCTCTTCCTTTTGTTTATTCGATGAATCCATATCAGGGTTGTGAGCATGGTTGTTCTTATTGCTACGCCCGACCGACGCATCAATACTGGGGTTACAGTGCGGGGATTGACTTTGAACGTATTGTTTTGGTTAAAAAGAATGCTCCGGAATTATTGGAAAAATGTTTCCAAAAGAAAGGCTACCGCCCCTCGCCTATTATGCTGTCAGGAAATACCGATTGTTACCAGCCCGTAGAAAGACAATATCAATTAACGAGAAAATTACTGCAAATTTGCTTAGACTACCGACACCCTGTGAGTATTATTACAAAGAACGCATTGATTATGAGAGATTTGGACATCATCAAAGCATTAGCAGAAAAAAATCTGGTTTCGGTGTCACTAAGCATTCCTACTATCAATGAGGATTTGAGGAGAGTGATGGAGCCCCGAACCTCATCGACAAAAAACAAGCTGAAAGCTATTCAGGAATTGTCCTCTGCCGGCGTACCTGTTCACGTGATGATTGCACCGGTTATTCCAAGCCTTAACAGTGCTGAAATCCTGAAAATTGTAAAAACGATTCATGAACATGGTGCAATATCTTTCGGATACACTTTGGTGGCTCTTAATGACGAGGTACACCCTGTTTTTGAAAGCTGGCTCGAAACACATTTTCCGGACAGAAAAAACAAAGTGATTAATCAAATCGCTTCATTGCACGGCGGAAAAGTATCTGAAAAAAACATTGCCAAACGCAACAAGGGCGAAGGAAATTTTGCCGAAATGATTCATCGTACTTTTCAAATTGCAAGGCAAAAATATTTTCCTGAAAAGACAGATTTTCACTTATCTACTACCCTTTTTGACGGAACAAAAGGGGAACAATTACGTTTGTTTTAAGCTTTAACAAACTACTTCAATAAAGAAATCTGTTTCGTTTGAAACAGATTTCACAAACAACAAAACTTAACAACTTTTAAAAACAATAACTATTCTCGGCAATCACTTTACTTGCAATAGTTTCACGAAGTGCAACTACATTCGGCATATTGACGTATTTGGTAAACCTGCGAAGTCCCATAAGCATCATACGCTGTTCATCGCCTTCGGCAAAAGAGATAATTCCCTCTTTTCCTTTGTTGTAAATAATATCAACCGCATTGTATAAATACAATTGAGCCATAGCAATCTGCTCTTTTACGTTTTCTGCTCCTTTGGATTTTGCTAATTTTTCGGCACGTAAAATTCCCGATTCTGCCATATAGATTTCAATAAGCATATCCGATGCACACATTAACAACTGCTGATGTTCTTCTAATTCTGTTCCGTATTTCTGAACAGCACTTCCGGCTACCATCAAAAAGGCTTTTTTAAGTTTTTGGATAATCTCTTTTTCTTCAGAGAATAATTGGCTGTAATCAGGCACATCAAAATCAGGAATGCTCATCAGCTCATCCGCCACTTTCATCGCAGGACCCAATAAATCCACGTGTCCTTTCATCGCTTTTTTGATAAGCATTCCAACAGAAAGCATACGGTTGATTTCGTTTGTTCCTTCGTATATACGAGCAATACGGGCATCTCTCCAAGCACTTTCCATTGGTGTGTCTTCCGAAAAGCCCATTCCTCCAAAAATTTGGATTCCCTCATCGGTACAATTCTGAATATCTTCCGAAACAGCCACTTTCAAAATGGAACATTCGATAGCAAACTCCTCAACACCTTTCAGTTCTGCCTCCTGATGCGAATTTCCGTCTGCCAATCTTGCATTTATTCTTTTTTCAATGTCACCTCCTGCACGATAACAAGCCGATTCCCCCACAAAACAATTCGTAGCTATTTCAGCAATTTTTGCACGGATTGCTCCAAAATTCGCAATCGGTGTTTTGAACTGAACCCTTTCGTTTGCATAATTTACAGCTCCCGAAATCGTACGTCTTTGGGCATCAAGACAGGCAACAGCCAATTTTATACGTCCAACATTCAGGGCATTCATCGCGATTTTAAATCCCTCTCCACGTCCTGCCAGCATATTTTCGACAGGAACAAGCGTATCATTAAAAAACACTTGTCTTGTCGAACTTGCACGAATTCCCAATTTGTGTTCTTCTTCTCCCAAAGTGATTCCGTTCGGATTGTTCGGGTCGTATTCCACGATAAAGCCTGTGATGTTTTTGTCGTCTTCAATTCGTGCAAAAACAATCATCAAAGAACAAAATCCTGCATTGGAAATCCACATTTTTTGTCCGTTGATTTTGTAATGCTTTCCGTCTGCTGTAAGCTCGGCTTTTGTTTTTCCCGAATTGGCATCAGAACCAGCTCCAGGTTCGGTCAAACAATACGAGCCAAACCATTCTCCCGATGCTAATTTCGGAACGTATTTTTGCTTTTGCTCTTCTGTTCCGTACAAAGTGATTGGCATTGTCCCGATTCCTGTGTGAGCTCCGAAAGCAGTTGAAAATGAGCCTGTTGCTCCCGAAATATAATCACAGGTAAGCATCGTTGAAATAAAAGACATTCCTAAACCTCCGTATTGCTCAGGAACAGCTACTCCCAAAAAGCCAAGCTCTCCTGCTTTCCGCATACATTCTTCAGTAAAAACGTAGTCTTTCTTTTCAAATCTTTCTTTGTTTGGCCAAAGTTCACGATCTACGAATTCTTTTACAGAATCACGCATCATTACTTGCTCTTCCGAGAAATCTTCGGGAGTGAAGATGTCCTCACAATTTGTCTCTTTTACGAGGAATTGTCCTCCTCTTGTTATTTCTTCCATATCCTTTATAGTTATTTTAAATTTTGAGTTATAAATTTTGAATTATTCGGTTGCTCATACGTTAGTGTATGTTTTTTTTGTTTATATTACATTTAAAATTTTAAACATTGTTCTCTTGTGAGGTTTTAACTATTTTGGTAATAATGTTTATAATATGTTCAATTTCTTGTAAATAGAAACTAACATCAACGGAAACAAGCTGTGATTCAGATAAAATTTAAAATTCATCATTTACAACAATTCATACACTCCCGCAGCACCTTGTCCTGTTCCGACACACATCGTAACGATTCCGTATTTGTTGTTTCTGCGTTGCATTTCGTCAAAAAGCTGAACGGATAATTTTGCTCCTGTACAACCAAGAGGGTGTCCGAGAGCAATCGCTCCTCCGTTTACGTTTACGATGTCGGGATTTAAGCCCAATTCCCGGATAACAGCCAAAGATTGTGAGGCAAATGCCTCATTCAGCTCAAATAGCTCAATATTATTCAATTTCAATCCTGCCTGTTCAACTGCTTTCGGAATAGCCTTTACAGGCCCGATACCCATAATGCGTGGCTCAACTCCTGCTGCTGCATAACTCACAAGTCTAGCAATAGGAGTAAGGTTTAGTTCCTTAACCATTTCCTCACTCATAACCATTACGAAAGCCGCTCCGTCCGACATTTGAGAGGAATTTCCTGCTGTTACAGAGCCTCCGTTTGCAAAAACAGGTTTTAATTTACCTAATGCTTCTTTATTTGTGTCAGCTCTTGGACCTTCGTCTTTGGTAACCGTATAGGATTTCGTTTCCTTTTTGCCTTTTTCGTTGATGAACGTCTGCTCAACCGTAATCGGAACAATTTGCTTATCGAATTTTCCTTCTGCTTGGGCTTTCAGAGCTTTCATGTGTGAATTAAAAGCAAATTCATCTTGGTCTTCACGGGAAACTTTATACTTTTCGGCTACTGCTTCGGCTGTAAGTCCCATTCCCCAATAGTAATCCTCATTTCCCTCTTTGGCTACTTCGTAATCGGGTGTGGGCTTGTAACCTCCCATCGGAATGTAACTCATGCTTTCTGCTCCTCCAGCAATAATGCAATGTGCCATTCCACTTTGAATTTTGGCAGTTGCCATTGCAATAGTTTCTAATCCCGAAGCACAATAACGGTTTACCGTTACTCCCGGAACATCGGTAATTTTTAATCCCATAAGCGAGATTAAACGTCCGACATTCAGACCTTGTTCTGCTTCAGGCATTGCATTACCTACCATTACGTCGTCAATTCTTGTTTTGTCAAAATCAGGCAGTTCATTCATTAAATATTGAATAGTTTCAGCTGCCAGCTCATCAGGTCTTTTGAACCTGAAGACTCCTTTTGGAGCTTTCCCGACTGCGGTTCGGTATCCTTTTACTATATAGGCTGTATTTTTCATAATTTTTTATTTTAGATATTAGATGTTAGTATTGAGATGTTAGATTTTTGTATTGAGACGTTAGATTTTTGATTTGAATGAATAAATCATTTTCTGTATTTCTATACATTTTTCAATCAGAATATCAATTTCTAAAATGTTATTTGTCAGATTTAATTCTTTTATCAGAATTAATTGGGTTTGTAATTCGTAACAAGAGCCGTTTGCTATTCTTAAAAAAATGCTTAAACTCATTATTTGAATTTCTTCCTGCTCCTTCGGCTATATTTGACGGAATGGAAACAGAACACCTTTTGATTTGAGAAATAATTCCAAACTTTTCATCAGTAGGAATTTTAGCACACAATAGATAAATCTCTTTGGCTAATTGTATCGATTTTTTCCAAACTATTAAATCCTCTACTTTATGCATATCAAAAAAATCTAAATTCTAAAATCTCACTACTCAATACTTTAATTAATTTCTCAACGGTTTCCCTTTTGTTAGCATAAACTGAATTCTCTCCAGAGTTTTCTTTTCGGTACATAAGCTCAAAAACGCTTCTCTTTCCAAATCCAAAAGATATTGTTCACTAACTAATGTAGCTTCAGATAAATCTCCTCCAGCCATTACATAAGCTAATTTGTTTGCAATCTTTTTGTCGTGTTCTGAAATGTATTTTCCGGCTTCCATTTGGTCTGTTCCAACTAAGAACATTCCGAGAGCTTGTTTTCCTAAAACTTTAATATCTTTTCTTGGAACAGGTTGGGTATATCCTGCATCAGCTAACAACAAAGCGTGTTTTTTAGCTTCTGCAATCTGTCTGTCTTTGTTTACTACAACCACATCTTTTCCTTTTTGGAGGATATTCGTGTCATAAGCTTCATAAGCCGAAGTTGCTACTTTTGCCATTCCGATAGTTAGGAAATGCTCTTGCAGAACATTCAGTTCCACATCGTTTTTACGGAATAAATCAGATGCACGAACGGTCATTTCTTTAGAACCTCCACCTCCCGGAATTACTCCAACTCCGAACTCAACTAATCCAATATAGGTTTCTGCTGCCGCTACAACTTTGTCTGCATGAAGACAGATTTCGCATCCTCCTCCAAGCGTCATTCCGTGAGGTGCTGCCACAACCGGAATTCCCGAATAACGGATTCTCATCATTGTGTTTTGGAACATTCTGATTGCCATATTCAATTCGTCATATTCCTGCTCGACAGCCAGCATAAATATCATTGCAATATTTGCCCCAACCGAAAAATTAGTTGCCTGATTTCCGATTACCAAACCTTTATAATCTTTTTCAGCCAAATCAATCGCTTTGTTGATTCCCTGCAAAACACCACTTCCGATAGAGTTCATTTTTGATTTAAACTCAATATTTAATATACCATCTCCAAGGTCTTGGATTTCAGCCTCGTTATTTTTCCAAATTGTTTTAGTATCCCGAATATTGTCTAAAATAATAAAGGCATCTTGTCCCGGGACTTTTTTGTACGATTTTGACGGAATATCATAATAATAGGTTGCTCCGTCTTTTATGGTGTAAAAGCTCTTAATTCCTGCATTGAGCATTTCGGTAACCCAAGAGGCAGGTTTATGGTTTTCAGCTTCCATAAGAGCCAGTGATTTCTTCACTCCGATAGCGTCCCAAATCTCAAAAGGTCCGTTTTCCCAGCCGAAACCTGCTTTCATCGCATCATCAATCTTATACAATTCATCGGAAATTTCGGGAATTCTGTTCGATACATACGAAAACATAGCTGTAAAATTCTTTCTGTAAAATTCTCCTGCTTTGTCTTTTCCTGAAACTAAAACTTTGAATCTATCAATTGGTTTGTCGATAGTTTTGGTAAGTTCCAAAGTTTGAAAAGCGGCTTTTTTTTGAGGACGATATTCCAACGTATTCAAATCAAGAGCCAGAATATCCTTATCGACTTTTTTGTAAAATCCTTGTCCTGTTTTGCTTCCGAGCCAATTATTTTCCAACATCGTTTTGACGAAATCGGGCAATTTAAACAATTCGTGAGCCTCATCATTCGGACAATTTTCGTACAATCCGTTTGCCACGTGTACCAAAGTATCCAAACCAACTACATCAACCGTTCTGAAAGTTGCCGATTTCGGACGACCGATAACAGGTCCTGTCAATTTATCAACTTCTTCAACGGTAAGCCCCATTTCCTTAACCAAATGGAAAAGACTCATAATTCCGAAAATCCCGATGCGGTTTCCGATAAAAGCAGGTGTGTCTTTAGCAATTACAGACGTTTTTCCCAAAAACTTTTCTCCGTATTCATTCAAGAAATCAAGAACTTCTTGAGAAGTATTTTCAGTTGGAATAATCTCAAAAAGTTTTAGATAACGAGCCGGATTGAAAAAGTGCGTTCCGCAAAAATGCTTTTGGAAATCTTCACTTCGTCCCTCACTCATAAATTTAATCGGGATTCCCGAAGTATTTGACGTAATCAAAGTTCCCGGTTTGCGGTACTTTTCGATTTGCTCGTAAACGGCTTTTTTGATGTCCAATCTTTCGACTACAACTTCAATAATCCAATCCACGTCTTTGATTTTTTCCAAATCATCGGTTGTGTTTCCCGTTGTAATTCGGGACGCAAATTTCTGATGATAAATAGGCGAAGGACTTGATTTTAAAGCTGTTTGCAAATTTGTGTTTACAATTCTGTTTCGTACCGTTTTGTCTTCGATAGTCAAGCCTTTTTTGAGCTCTGCCTCGTTCGGCTCTTTCGGGATAATATCCAAAAGCAACACTTCCACTCCAATATTGGCAAAGTGGCAGGCAATTCCCGAGCCCATAATTCCCGAGCCGATTACAGCTACTTTTTTGATTAGTCTTTTCATTTTTTTTAGTTTATTTTGTTTCAAGTTTAAGGTTACAAAGCTTTATAACTTTTCAACCTTCTAACTTTCTTACTCTTTAGATTAATATATTTTTTTCTTACTTATTAACGTGTTTATCGTTTCAGATACTTCTTTGAAAATGTTTAGTTTTTCTTCTGAGATATTCTGTTTGATAACCTCGTCAAACCGCAAAACGGTCTGTTTGGATAATTCTCTTTTTTCTTGTCCTAATTTTGTCAGATGAATGATAACTCCTCGCCCGTCTTTTGGATTTTTTTTACGAACAATCAAGCCTTTTTCTTCCATAGATTTAAGTGTTCGAGTCAAGCTTGTTGGCTCCATTCCCATTTTCGGAGCAAGAGCAGTTGAAGAGGTTCCCTCTTTGTCAATGCTCAGCAAAGCGTATCCAATAGACATAGAAGCTCCGTATTTCCCCGCTTCTTCATTATACATTCGGGCGATTGCCTGCCACGTATTTTTGAGTGTATAATCTATAGATTTTTCTTTCATTTTCAGTTTTATATGAAACCAAATATACGAAATATATTATGCAAGCATACTATTTACTTGTTAATTTTTAAAATATTTATTTTTCAGCTTAAATTTATTTCTGGCAAAGATTTTGTTATGGCTTAACAAAACTCAAAAACAATATATCATGAGAAAAAAGATTTTCACTTTATGTACACTGGCATTGTCAGTAGTTGCTACTGCTCAGCAAAAGGAAACCAGCAACGTTTCTAAAGAAGGGATTACCATTTCCGCCATGGGAGGTTATTCCGAACCGATGTTTTATGGATTATCCTTCGAGAAAGAAAGCGAGCTGAAAGCAGCAAAACGCAATACTTCTGTTATTTTCGCGGTTTACATGACTGATTTAGAATACAAAAACAGTATTTTTGATGAAAACGGAAAAGGTTTTGGAATAGATTTAGGTACAAGAACTTATCTGCAACGCGGAAAGAAAAACGGATTTTATAGTCAAAGCTATCTTTCTTATTCACAAACCCGATTTGACAACCATTTACCCGGAGCAGGTGACGGAAAATATAGCTATTGGAGTTTGATTAACGGCGATTTCGGTTACAAAATTGATGTGGGTTCAGGAATAAGTCTTGATGTTTTCGCCGGATATAACTGGAAATGGGAAGTAAAGGGCAAAAACGGCGTGGACAACAAAGATTTTGATAACTTTGTTTTCAGAGCCGGATTCAAAGCAGGATACCGGTTTTAGTTAATGAGCCACGAATTTTATTAATATTCATAGAATTCATTTGTGTCAATTAGTAAAATTCGTGACTACCTCTATCTTTTAATCAAATAAATCTTCTTTATCCAGATTGTTTATCGTCTTTTTTCTTGACAGCAGATAAATGATAAAATGAACTACAAGAATAACTCCCCAGATTGTAACGCCCTGAAAAACGATACATAAACAAATAAACAAGCTAAATTTCAAACAATTTCACTATTTTTGTAGTTTGTAAAACATACTAAAACAGGGAAAACAACTCAATGAGTAATTCCAATTATTATATCGACCGTTCCGATATTACTTTTGAAGATTACGTGGCTTCGGAAGAAATAAAATCTCATCTCAAATCATTTTTGAACGAACAGCAATTCAAGGATATTTTCAAACAATACCGATTGCCTGTTTCCAACAAATTATTGCTGTATGGCGACAGCGGCTGCGGAAAAACCATGACTGCCAAAGTGGTTGCCAATCATCTCAATAAAAAATTGATTATTGTCAATCTAGCAACAGTGGTGTCTTCCAAGCTTGGAGAAACTTCCAAGAATTTAGAGGTTTTGTTCAAAGAATCGCAATATGAAAGTATGGTTTTACTGCTTGATGAGTTTGATTCGCTCGGGCAAATCCGCGATGCCGACAACAAAGACAATGCAGAAATGAAGCGGGTCGTTAATGCCATCATACAACTCATGGATTATTTTCCAGAAAAATCAATTCTGATAGCCGCTACCAACCGGATTAACGAGATTGACGAAGCACTCCGCCGACGTTTTGAATGGCAGATTAAATTTAAAAAACCACAACCGGAATTGCTCGACGAACTTTATACGGTTTTGAGTAAAAATATTCCGGAAAAATATTTACCCAAAGAAAAATGGTACAATATTTCGTATGCCGAAGCCAAAGATATTTTCTACAAAACAGTCAAACAAAACATCATCAAAGAACATTTACCGCAAGATGAGCAATAAAATGAACTGGCAACAACTGTTGTCCTTGAAAAAATACAACGATAAAAAGGAAAGACCTCGTAATGAAGAAAACGCAACAAGATTGGGTTTTGAAGTCGATTACGACCGGATTATTTTCTCGTCGCCTTTCCGCAGTTTGCAAGACAAAACACAAGTTATTCCGCACTCCAAAACTGATTTCGTTCACACACGGCTCACGCACAGCCTTGAAGTATCGGTTGTCGGGCGATCTTTAGGGCGATTGGCAGGACTGGAATTGCTGAAAAAATATCCTGAACTGGCTGAAAACGGTTACACACTCAACGATTTCGGGGCGATTGTGGCAGCAGCTTGTTTGTGTCACGACATTGGAAATCCGCCTTTCGGGCACTCGGGCGAAAAAGCTATCGGGGATTTTTTCAAACACGGAAAAGGCAAACAATATCAAAATCAGCTGACTGACAAGCAATGGCAGGATTTGATTGATTTTGAAGGAAATGCCAACGGCTTTCACATTCTGACCAATTCGGGCAAACTTGACGATGGCGGAATGCGGATTTCTTATGCCACTTTGGGCACTTTTATGAAATATCCTAAAGAAAGTCTGCCTAAAAAACCATCAGCAGATATTTCCGATAAAAAATACGGCTTTTTTCAGGTAGATAAATCTAAATTTGAAGACATTGCCCAAACATTAGGACTAATCCAAAAAACAGGCGAAAGCATTCGCTATCACAGACACCCACTGGCTTTTCTGGTTGAAGCTGCCGATGATATTTGCTATACCATTATTGATTTTGAAGACGGTATAAACCTTGGCTGGATTCCGGCTGAAATTGGTATTCCGATGCTGGAAAATATCGTTTCCGGACGAATCAAACAAGAAGTTTATGCTCATCTGGACAGTATCAACGAGAAAGTAGCTTATCTGCGGGCTTTGTGCGTCGGACATCTTATCAATGAATGCAAAACAGTTTTTCTTACACATGAGGAAGACATTCTGCGTGGCGAATTCAACCAATCACTGACCGATGTCATTCCGCAAGCCGGCGAGCTGAAAAAAATCATTGACCTTAGTGTGAAGAAAATTTATCAAAGCAACGAGGTTATGGTTAAGGAAATCAAAGGTTACCAAGTTTTACACACTTTACTGGAACGTGCAATTACAGCAGTCGAAAATAAATGTGAGCAAAAAAATACACACATCGACAATCTGTTGCTCAGAATGATTCCTGCCCGATACACCGACACCAACAAACCACTGTATGAACGTTTGCTAAATATTTGCACTTACATTTCACTCCTGACCGACGGAAAGGCGTTGGAAATGTATGAGATGATGAAAAACTAATTCGTTTTAATATTTATTTGCGTTCGGGTTAATGATTTATTTTATCCGCAGATAGATGTTTTTAACGTATATATTGAGTTAATTCGTAATCACAAGCACATTTCCGTTTTGTATCACGCGATAAGGCTTTAACGGATAGTATTTCTCATCTGAATTCTCAGAATCAGGCACAACATTACCGCCAATGAGCAGATAAGTGAGTGCATGTTCGCAGTTGCAGGTTGCCTCCAGACCATTCAACGAAAGGATTGAACAATTTTCTATGTGATGATTGGAACAAGTCGCATCATAAGCTACAAAACCAACTCCTGTATTAACCAGAATAATGCCATTGATGCCGATACCCTCCCCGCCGATATACACTGCCGCAGCACCATACTGCAACTGATGAAATTGAGGTAAATCCAGATTTACGTGATAATTAACTGCATAATCAGGCAGATATGGATTGTAATATTCCCAATCATCTTTTGAACAGCTAAATAACACTATCACAAATAAATAAGCAAAAATCTTTTTCATAGAAAAACGTTTGAAAAACAAATTTATTATTTTAAATTTGTACCGGAAATTATTTAACACGAAATATTAATTCAATCAGAAAACGAAATCCCGTTTGGTGGGATTTTTTCTGTTTATATAACGAAAAAAATATGAGTAAGATATCCTATTACACCGAAGAAGGTTTTAAAAAACTGAAAGACGAATTGGAGCAACTAAAGGCGGTTGAACGTCCGAAGGCTTCTCAGGCGATTGCTGATGCGAGAGACAAAGGCGATTTGTCTGAAAATGCTGAATATGATGCTGCGAAAGAAGCTCAGGGCTTATTGGAAATGAAGATTGCCAAAATGGAAGAGCTGCTTGCCAACGCCCGAATCATTGACGAATCACAACTCGACAACTCCAAAGTATTGGTTTTGTCTAAAGTAAAAATCAGAAATCTGGCTAATAAAATGGAACTGACCTATACGTTGGTTGCTGAAAGTGAAGCAGATTTGAAATCAGGAAAAATTTCCGTAACTTCCCCAATCGGAAAAGGTTTGTTGGGTAAATCGGTAGGCGATACTGCCGAAATAACGGTACCGAACGGAACGATTACATTTGAAATTTTGGAAATCTCAAGAGACTAAACAATGAGCAGTATATTCACAAAAATCATTTTAGGGGAAATTCCTTGTCACAAAGTGGCAGAAAACGATGAATTTATTGCATTTCTGGATATTAACCCGAATGCGAAAGGACATACTTTGTGCGTACCGAAAAAAGAAATCGATAAGATTTTTGATATGGACAAGACAGCTTATTCCCGTTTGATGGATTTTGCTTATGATGTGGCTCAGGCAATAGAAAAAGCTGTTCCGTGCAAACGCGTAGGAATGGCAGTTGTCGGCCTGGAAGTTCCGCACGTTCATGTACATTTGATTCCTTTACAAAGTATGGACGATATGCGTTTTGAGAAAAAAGAAACGCTCACACAGGAAGAATTTTCAGCCGTTGCTAAAAGTATTAACGATTGTTTATAAAAAATATTTCGCCACGAATTAACCTCTTTAATCCGTGGCTTTTTTTATCTTTAGAAAGTGAAACGACTTTTCAAAACCCTGCTCAACATCATTCCGCGACCGATACTCATCAGAGTGAGCTATATCGTTCGCCCGTTGTTGGTCATCTGGCTGAAAGGAAAACGTTATACCGACCCGATTGACGGAAAAAGTTTTCGGAAATTTTTGCCTTATGGTTATGAAAATCAAAGAGAAAATGTGCTGTCGCCAAGTACCTTATCACTGGAAAGACACCGTTTGCTTTGGTTGTATCTGAAAAATGAAACCGATTTTTTTACAGCTCCGAAAAAAATGTTGCATTTCGCTCCCGAACAGGCTTTTTACCAGCGATTTCGCCAGCAAAAAAACCTGGATTATACCACAACAGATTTATCTTCCCCATTGGCAGATGTGAAAGCTGATATTTGCAATTTACCTTTTTATGACAACGAATTTGACGTGATTTTTTGTAATCATGTTCTGGAACATATTCCTGACGACACCAAGGCTATGCAGGAATTATTCAGAGTATTGAAATCAGGTGGCTGGGCTGTTTTGCAAATTCCACAGGATTTGTCACGTGAAACAACATTTGAAGATGATTCCATTACCGACCGAAAAGAGCGGGCAAAAATTTTCGGGCAGTATGACCATGTCCGGGTTTATGGCAGAGATTATTTCGACAAATTACAAAATATCGGTTTTGAAGTTCAAGCAATAGATTATACAAAAACCCTCAGTGATTCAGATATCAAGCATTATTGTCTGGCAAAAGGAGAGATTATTCCGGTTGTAAGAAAACCATAGCTACTCCATCGTTATCCTTGCCAAATAATCATAATTTTCGCCCTCAACAATTAATTCACAGTTAAGCTGATTGGCATCGCAAGCTCTTTTTAAAGTATTGAAATCAAGATACAACCACGGAAAACTTTCCTCATCGTTATTGTATCGAATCGTAAAATCCAATTCGCCGTAATATTTCCCGTTATACGGAATCCATTTACTTCCGTCTTCGTCCTCATCAAATAAGTAAATTAAATCAGAACTATCAATCAGAATTTGTCCGCCCTGATTCAGCAACGATTTGAGTAATTGCAGGTATTCGGAAGTTTGGTTCAAAGTTTGAAAAATGCCTGTGCCATTCATCAGCATCAAAATAGTATCATATTTTTCAGCTACGTCCAACACATTTTTGCAATAAACATTGTTGATTCCTCTGTTTTTACATGCTTCTACCGCATGAGCAGAAATATCTATGGCAGTTAATTCAGCACCTTTTTTCTGTAAATGCAAAGCATGGCTACCGGCACCACAACCAACATCAAGCACTTTTCCCTTACACAAATCCAATGCTTTTTGTTCAATTTGGGGCATCTCGTTATAATCACGAAAGAAATAAGCAATTTCCAATTCGTCCCAATCAGTCAAGTTGGTGCATGTATCAATAAAAACGGGCTTCTTCCGGATTTGATAATCCAAAATAGCCCGTCCGAGTAAATCTTTCATATTGTTATCTACTTATCCGAAATCAAATAAAATTATGTTCGGTTTCTAAATAGTTTTTAAGGTAGGAATCCAAATCTTCTTTGGTAAAGAATCTATCTTTGATAGTTTCTACCAAATCCAAAATAAAATCCTTAAACCGGTCAAACCAATCGGCAATGTATCCAAAAATTTTGACAAACCACTCATATATTATCTGAGTTCGGTCAATGATTGCGATAATAATATCTGTATAGTTCATTCTGCGAAAAATGTTTTATTCAAATTTAAGGATAATCTTCTGATTGACGAAGTTTTTTAGTAAAATTCTAACAAGCTTTTTTCATCAGAAAAATCGCCCATGCCAGCTTTCTTCTGCCGGTACTTCCCAGTAATTTTCGTATTCTTCAATAGTGTTAACTAAGTTATTGAACACGATGGTTTGTCCGTTTACTGCTTTTGCTTTTGCCATCTTTTTGAAATCAATCAATGGTTTATGAGCAATAAATTCGCCGGTTCTGTATGTTACATTCATTTTGTCCAGCAAATCTATACCGTATTTTTGCTCGATTTCCTGAATAACTTTAACCGAAGCGTCGATAGAACAACCGGACGCCGCATGATAGTCTGTATCTACCGCCAACACGATAAAACGATTGTGTCTGATTTCAAACGAGGCTTTCAATGGTGTGCTGTGAGCTGCCCACTCGCCGACAAAATGGGTTAATATATCCGTAATTTCCCCTACCTCCTGGTCGGTTAGTTTACGGTTGGACGGATAAATCCATATTCGTGCCTCTTTGGGCATTTCGTTAAATGGTATATACATAATTATAGGTCTTCTGCATTAGCAATTAGTTCTGCGATATCTAAAACTTCTATTTCTTCTTGCTTGTGGTTAAATTTCACTCCGTCTGTCAGCATAGTATTACAAAACGGACACCCGGCAGCAACGATATCGGGTTTTACTTCCATCACATCTTCGGTGCGTTCCATGTTGATGTCTTTGTTACCTTTTTCCGGTTCTTTGAACATCTGTGCACCACCGGCACCACAACACAATCCGTTGGCTCTCGAGCGTTTCATTTCTACCAGCTCGGCATCGAGTTTCCGGATTAATTCTCTGGGTGCTTCATACACTTTGTTGGCTCTTCCGAGGTAGCAAGGGTCGTGAAAAGTAATTCGTTTTCCTTTGAATTTACCACCTTCAATAGACAATTTTCCTTCATCTAAAAGTGATTTCAAAAACTGGGTGTGGTGCACCACTTCATATTTCCCACCCAATCCGGGATATTCGTTCTTCAACGTATTGAAACAATGTGGACAGGCTGTTACGATTTTCTTTATTTCGTAACCATCAAGCACCTGAATGTTCATCATTGCCTGCATCTGAAATAAAAATTCATTTCCGGCTCTTTTTGCCGGGTCGCCGGTGCAGCCTTCTTCTGCTCCGAGAACAGCAAATTTTACATCGGTTTTATTGAGAATTTTTACGAACGCTTTGGTAATTTTTTTGGCTCTGTCATCAAAACTGCCCGAACACCCTACCCAAAACAATACGTCGGGTTGCTCTCCTTTTGCCATCATTTCGGCCATAGTGGGTACTATCAAATTTTCTGACATAATTTTTCTTTTTAGTTCTGATTAATTTTCGTCTTTCCAGTTCAATCTGTCCATCTGATTATATGGCCATGGTGCTGCGTTGTTTTCGATATTGGTCATCATATTATTCAGTTCGACCGGAGCAGCACTTTGCTCCATAACAAGAAATCTTCTCATATCCATAATAATAGAAAGTGGACTTATCTGTACCGGGCATTCCTCCACACAAGCATTACAAGTTGTACATGCCCACAATTCTTCCGGCGTAATATAATCGTTCAATAATGATTTACCATCATCAACAAATGTACCTTTATTGGCATCTATATTTTTACCAACTTCCTCCAGACGGTCACGGGTTTTCATCATAATTAAACGCGGTGATAGTTTTTTTCCGGTAATATTTGCCGGGCAAGACGATGTACAACGGCCGCATTCGGTACAAGTATAAGCATTGAGTAACTGTATCCGGTTCAAATCCATTACATCTGATGCACCAAATTTTGCCGGAACCACATTTTCGTCCGGAGCCGGAGCTGCGAAAGGGTCAGCATTCGGGTCCATCATCAACTTAACTTCATTGGTTACTGATTCCAGATTATCGAATTGTCCTTCCGGATTCAAATTGGCAAAATAGGTATTCGGAAAAGCCAATAGAATATGTAAATGCTTGGAAAAATACAGGTAATTCAAGAATGCCAAAACCATCATAAAGTGTCCCCACCACCCTACTCTCTCGAGAATATGCAGCGTTCCTTCATTCAGCGAACCAAACACCGCCGGTCCTAAATGTTGCGAAACCGTAAATCCGAAACTTCCCTGTCCTTCAAAATGGGATTTACCCATATTATACAGCACTTCATCGGTTCCGTTCATAGTAAAAATACAAAGCACCAAAATGATTTCCATTATCAAAATCAAGTTGGCATCTTTTTTCGGCCAGCCGAGCATTTCTTTCATGTTCAAGCGTGGTAGTTTCAACAGATTTCTTCGGTATAAAAAAATGATTGTTGCAGTCAATGCTCCAACCGAAAGAATTTCGATGAGGCTAATCATAAAGGTGTAGAAACCTCCGAGTGGCTCTTTGAATATCCGGTGTGTACCGAAAATCCCGTCGATAAAAATCTCAATGAGTTCGATTTGCGTAATCATAAATGCCACATAAATAGCAAGATGCAATAATGCCGGCACAGGTCGGGCAAACATTTTCTTTTGTCCGAATGCTATGAGTAGCACATTTTTCCATCGGTCAGCAGGGCGATCTGTCCTGTTTACCGATTGTCCGAGCATAATATTGCGGTAGATTTTCCTGGCATTTACAGCGAAAATTCCGAAACCTGCCACAGCCAGAATCACAAAGATAATACTGCTAATGATTTGCATATTTAGAACGTATTTTGTTAATAGTATTTTTGTTGTATTTGTTGTGTGTGTTGTTTATTTTTTAGGTTCTTCGTATGGTCCGGGACTTTTACCAAACACCGAGATATGAATATACCTTTTCGGATTGAGTTTAATATCTTCAATCAACTGATTCAGTTCTTTTGAGGTACCTTCAAGGTTGTTGTACAGCTGTTCATCATTGATGAGTTTGCCGAGATTACCTTCTCCATTATCAATTTTTGCCATCATGGCACTCAGGCTTTCAGCTGTTTCCTCAAATTTATCCAAAGTTGATTTCAAATCTGCCTGAGCCAGCTGGTCGCTCATAGTTTTCAGGTTACCAGACGTTTGTTCAAAATCTGAAACGATTGTCCCGATTTTTTGTTCGTTATCACCGACAATTCTGTTGAATCCGCTTGTGATTTGCGTAGCGTTTTTCAACGTTTGGTTGAGTTCTGCCAAGCTACTATGCAAGCTGTTTTTCAAGTCGTCGTCCAAGGTATTGTTGAGCCCTGCCACCAGTTTGTTTACATTATATAGGACAGAATCAAGCTTTATCATAATCGGGTCGGCTTTTCCGGACAATCCGTCCACTATACCCAATTTGATTCCGGAAACCAGATAATCGCCATTTTTAGCCAGATTAGTATCTGAATAATCCACGATTAATGCGATTTGCTTTCCACCCAGCATTCCCGGCGAATAGATTTCAGCCACTGTTGATGCAGGTATGTCTATCGGGCTATTGATGGATATTTCAACTACAATTTTGGCATTGTCGCCTATGGATATTTTATTGACTTTCCCGACAGCCATTCCGTTGAGCGTTACGGTAGATGCCTGAGTCAGTCCTTCCACATTTTCATAGGTTACATAAAAGATTCTGTTGTTACCGAACAAATCTTTTCCTTTCAAAAAGTTGTAGCCCCAAATCAGTATCGCCAATGAGCCCAATACCAATAATGCTGTTTTTATTTCTTTAGTTATTTTCAAAGCTTCGTTATTTAGTTATTTTTCAGTGCTTCCTGAATGGATATTTTTTTACCATCTCTATATGCTACCAGAAATGAGGTCGGATAATGCTTTTTCGCTTCTGTCAAAGCTTCTTTAGCAACTTCATAATTTTTGGTTCGTCTGTACAAATATTTATACAAACTACCTTCTTGTATCATCGTCACATTCGATAGTCCTTTAAAATTAGATGGTACAGTTTCTATTTTTCGGCTACTTGCAGCGATTTGTACCATAAATTCTACTCCTTTAATTGTTTCATCGTTTGTATCGTGTACAACTTTAGGTTCTTCCACTACCTCAGGTTTTGGTTGCTCTTTTGTTTTTGGTGCAGGTTCCGGTTCAGAATTCTGATGAATTTTCTTATAATCAATAATTGCCTGAGCGATAGACTGTGCCAGTTCCTGCTTGCCTCGATCCGAATCAAGATATTTTCCTTCTTCTGAATTAGATACAAAGCCCAGTTCAATCAGCACACTCGGCATAAAAACAGAATGCAACACCCAAAATGGTGCTTGTTTTACGCCTCTGTTTCTTCTTTTCAAATCATAGGTGAATTTGGTTTGCAAGCGACTTGCCAAATCAATACTTTGGGCGATATATTGGTCTTGCAATAAGGTCAAACCGATAATTGTTTCGGGTTTGTTCGGGTCGAAACCTTCATATTTCATCTGATAATCGTCCTCCAAAGTAATTACGGCATTCTCTCGTTTGGCTACTTCCAGATGTGAAGCGTTTTTACTCGTTCCCATCACGAACGTTTCTGCCCCGACGGCTTCCGTACCGTTGTAGGCATTCGTGTGAACCGATACAAATAAGTCGGCTTTGGCTTTGTTAGCGATTTCACTTCTTTTTCTCAACTCAATAAACACATCAGTTTTTCGGGTATAAATCACTTCGATATCTTTGTGTTTTTCTAAGATTTCGCCAACTCTCAATGCTACATCAAGCACAATTTTTTTCTCTACATACGGTGTACGCACCGCTCCGAAATCTTTTCCTCCATGCCCCGGGTCAAGCACTACCTTAAACTTTTGTGCATGGCCAAGCTGACCGAAAGCCAGAAGAAGTGTAATCAAAAAATACTTTAAACCATTTTGTATCATTGCTCGTTTTGTTTTATTAAATTCTCTGCAAAAATAATTTTTATCAAAAAAAATATACGTAAGTTTGAACACTGAATTTCAAACCTCAGCTACAAAAATACTATTTATACAAATTGCAAACAAAAGTTATATATATCGTTTTACATACTTTTTGTATTTTAGGGTGCGGTTTTTTCATGCACGCACAGGAAATACCGTCAAAAAAAGATTCTATATCCATTGAAAACAAACAAGATAGCCTTTTTATTGAAAGTAATAATATAACTGCCAACGATTCTATTAAAAATCATTCTAAATCAAAACCAAAACAAGGTTTGGAAGCAATTGTTTATCGCGATGCGAAAGATTATGAAAAATTAGACCAAAAAAACAAGACGCTTACTTTGTATAATGAAGCGGTTTTCAAATATCAAGATTTTGAATTAAAAGCCGGAATTATCGTTTATAATTACGAAAAAGAAGAACTTTATGCCGGAAGGATTAAAGACTCTTTAGGAAACTACACCCAACTACCTGAATTTAAACAAGGTGGGCAGCAAGCTCAACCAGATTCGATTCGGTTTAATATGAAAAGTCAGAAAGCCTTTGTCTGGAATACGCGATCCAAATATGACGAATTCAATATCATGGCAGAAAAAACCAAAAAAGAAAATGACTCAACATATTTTCAGGAAAATGTGATATTTACTACTGCCGAAGACATTGAAAATCCGGAATATTATTTCAAAACCCGAAAGCTGAAGCTGGTTCCCAACAAAAAAATCGTTACCGGTGTAACCAATATGGTTATTGCCGACGTGCCGACACCTATCGGATTGCCGTTTGCCTTTTTTCCACTGTCGTCGGGGGCGGTTTCCGGTTTTATTATCCCGAGTTTCGGTGAAAATAACGCACGCGGATATTTCCTTCAAAACGGTGGCTATTATTTTGCATTCAGTGACAAACTCGACGTGACCTTATCTGGAGATTATTACACCAACGGAAGTTATCGTTTGCAGGGGCAATCGAGTTATGCCAACCGCTATAAATATTCCGGTTATGTGAATTTGAGTTACGAAAATCTCATCGAGGGCGAAATCGGTTTTCCGGATTATTTCAGAGCCCAAAACTATAATATTCAATGGTCACACAGCCAGGACGCCAAAGCTAACCCGACTTCGCGGTTTTCAGCATCGGTCAATCTGGGAAGTAGCAATTATTTCCGGCAATCGATGAATACGCAAAATATGGGTGCGGCACTGAATAATACCATGAGCTCGTCTGTGAGTTATTCCAAAACATTTCAGTCTGTTCCACAGGTCAATATGACGGTTTCTGCCAATCACAACCAGAATATCAATACGCAAAGAATTACCATGTCGCTGCCGAATTTCAATGCCAGCGTAGACAGGATTTATCCTTTTGCCCCGAAAAATGGTAGTAAAAAAGGTATTTTTCAGAATATCAACCTGCAATATAATGTAAGTGCCAGAAATCAAATCAATACAACCGACTCTTTATTTTTCAAAAAACAAATGTTTGACGAAATGAACACCGGAGTCCAGCACAGTATTCCCATATCAACCAATTTCAAGTTGTTCAGATATTTTTCTGTATCGATGAATGCCAACTACAACGAAGTTTGGTATCTGAACACCATCAAAAAATACTATGACAGCCAGGAAAATCGTGTTATTGATGAACGAGTAAACGGTTTTGACGCTTTCCGCACTTACAATTTTTCTGCCAATTTGGGAACGACTTTATACGGGACTTTTAATTTTGGCGATGACAAAAAAATACAAGCTATCCGTCACGTGGTACGTCCTTCGGTTTCTTACACCTACACACCGAGTTTTGAACAATATTACGACAGTTATGCCATTGACGCCAACGGTACAACTATGGAGGAATACACCCGGTTCCAGTCCGGTATTTTCGGTTCACCCGGTCAGCAAATGTCTAATATGATGAGTTTTAGTTTGGGTAATAACTTTGAGGCAAAAGTCCGTGATGATGATTCCCCTGACGGCGAACCCAAAAAAGTGATGTTGCTCAACAACCTTAATCTCGGCACGAGCTATAATATGACCGCAGATTCACTCAAGCTGGCACCCGTACGAATCAGTACCGGAACGACGATTTTAAACAACAAAATGCAGATTAACCTCGGCACGACGATAGACCCGTATGCAGTTAATAATTCCGGGCAACGTATTGATATGCTTAATATCGACAATGGTGGAAGTTTGTTCCGGCTAACCAGTGCCAACGTGACGGTAAACTATTCTTTATCCAGCACCGACCCGCTTTTCGGAAATCCGGACAAAGACATGAAAACCAAGAAAAATGTACAAAGTGGTGGACGGGCTGACGATTTGTTCGGACAATCGGTTGATTTGGCAGATAACCGGGTCAGTATGTTTGACCAGGAAGAAACAGAGGAACGAAAACCGGATAAATTTTACAATAATTCCCTACCGTGGAATCTGACTATTGCTTATTCCCTGACCTACAACAATGCAAGGCGAAATAATGAAATCAGTAACAACTCGTTGATGTTTTCGGGAAATATTACCCTTTCGCCCGGCTGGATGATTGGTTTTTCGAGCGGTTACGACTTCAAGAACAAAGGTGTTACCTACACCCAGCTGCGGTTTGAACGGGATTTGAAGTCATGGCGAATGAATTTTACTTGGATACCAAATGGTTACAATAAACAGTGGAACTTTTTCATCGGAATCAGTTCATCTATTTTACAGGATATTAAATACGAAAAACGAAACTCACCAGACAGAATTTACAGATAATCATGAAAAAAGAAATTGTTAATACCACACAGGCACCCGCTCCTATCGGACCTTATAATCAGTCGGTTAAATTTGGAAATATGTTGTTCGTGTCCGGACAAATTCCATACGACGAAGCCAATAAACAACTCATCAATACCGGCATTAGTGATGAAACACATCAGGTAATGAAAAACATCGGTTACATATTGCATGAATCCGGATTTACATTCGACGACGTGGTTAAAGCAACTATCTCCATCAAAGATATGGAAGATTTTTCTGCCATTAATGAAGTGTATGCCCAATATTTTAATCCGGATACTGCTCCTGCAAGAGAATGTGTGCAGGTGGCTCGGTTACCAAGAGATGTGAATATAGAGATTTCTGTGATTTGTGGAAAATAAATAAAAAGGACACGAGAATATTCTGTGTCCTTTTAAAATGATATATAAAATTTCTAATTGTTGCCCAATGCAAAATTAAAACCAACGCTAATTGCAACAGGCAACAAAGCGTTATCTATTGAAATTCTACTGTCATTTTTCATGGCATCATAGTTGTCCATAAATTCTTTGGAACGAAAAGGCACGAATAAACCAGCACTTAGTTTGTGTCCTCTACTCCCCAATTTTATGTCCACGTTTGCTCCGGCCGTTGCTCCATAAGACGTCATGTTGTAGTGCGAGGCACCTTCTACAATCGACACCCCATTGTAGCCATAAAATGCTATTGGGTTGATAGACAGTTTTTCGTTAAGAAATATTTTGTAAGACACACCCGCGTTCCAACCGGCAGACAACAAGTTATATCCTGCCCCTGCAAAAAAACCTAAGTTTTTTATCGGTAAATATTCGATTTTTGCCCCTACAATTCCGCCATAGTCTAAGCCCATTCCTAATCCTCCATAAAGTTTTGTTGTGTTCTCATCTTGTGCATAGCCGGTTGTCGCCATACACAGTATAGAAAAAATCCCTATGTTACGCCACATTTTTTTCATTACAGTAATAAGTTAGTTTTTAAATTTCTGCAAATGAAAATATAATTTTTTGTATTGTCAAATTTTATACAGATTTATTTTTTTACAACCTTATATGTGCCGATTTTATTATTCGATTTTACTTTGACCAGATAATATCCTCTGTCCCAAGACGAAGTGTCAAGAGAAATGATTTGATTATCAACCATGTTGTTCTTTTGCATAATGCATTCTCCTAAGACATTATACACTTCAATGCTGTCTGCAACTGTAAAGCCTTCTGTGTGCTCAATAAACAGCCTATCCGTGACTGGATTAGGGTAAAGTGTAACGTTTTCCAGCTTATGTATCGTACTACTTGTAGGTTTATCGGAAAATAATGTCAAAACACGACCATGGTAACTTCCTCCGGAAAATGTTTCATTCAATGGCTCACCTTGGGTAATGAAATTATCCGCAGACGAATTGTTTTGTGTTACTTCCAGTGAAATATACCCATTGGTTATGGGCCAAATCATTGAAGTGGTTTCATTTCCTTCGTAACCATAATAGGTACCATACAACAATTCACTACCATCACTCGATACAATATGATGGAAAGCATCAGTATTCATTCCGCTATACTTTTCCGGCTGGTAGGCATCTTCAGTGGCATAACCTTGCGTTTCTTCTGTTGTGTCAAACAAATAAATTTGTTCTTGATCATCTACCACAAAATTGCTTACGTGCGTTGGCAGACTCCAGTAATGCGTACCTTCTTCGCCAAACTTGGTGATTACCACGTCCGAATCGTCAACTTCCATATAAGGATTTTCATGTAAAGGAAACGTGTTATTATCATGCATTATATAAAAATTACTCCCAGATGTACGCAGCACTTTTAATGCCGAGGGCGAGGTATAACCATCTTTCATATAAGTTCCCCAATCGCGTGTACCGTCAAAGTTAAACACATTGACAAATGCCCGAAACAAATCACTGGAGCCATCTTGGTAGGGATTTTCTATCAGAGCACCATCGGTACTGAAAAAAGTTGGGTCAACTTCGTGCGGAAATTGCTTCACAACCTGCCCATACACCACCAATTTGTTTTGGGTAACTGCGATTTCTCTAATCATTGTTTGATGATGAGAGAAAAAAGTCCGCCAAACCAGCTCGCCATCGCCATTTAGCTTTACTAGTATAGGCGTAAAATAATTTTCATCGCTGAGATAATCCTCGGGGTTGGAAGTGGACTGAAAAGGCGCATCAGGTATCACCTCTGTATTGGCAATAGCCGCCGTATAATACACATTGCCATTGTCATCTACAGTAATCGCCTTTCTCTGATAACCACCAATGTAATGTGATTCGGCATAAGTACTCCAAACCAGTTCGCCTTGGGCATCAAACTTGGCTACAAAACCGTTACTCCCATTTGTTTGATTCGCCAAATTCCAATCAAAATCACTTTTGTACACACTGGCAGTTGCAAAGCCTTCAGATGCCGTAGTAATTCCCATAACATATACATTTCCTTGCTCGTCAAAATCTATATTCATTATAGAAGTATTTGAATCACTACCAATACTTGCCCACACCTGAGGCTCCGTATTAGGCAAATCACTTACTCTAACCTGATTAGAGGTAGAGCTACACTCAAACAAACGAGCATCGTCTGTCATAAAGCTATTTCCGTATCCTGCCCCCGAGTGAGAATAATCTGTTTTCACACCCCAATGCTTGTGGTAAGCCGGTTGGGCAAACCCATAAAAACAACTGAGTAAAAGGAGGACAGATAATATATTTTTTTGCATAACTATAGAATTTAAAAAAAGCTGTCCGAAAAGAAATCACTCTATTCGGACAGCTTAGCATAATTAATCACTAAACGAGAAATAATGGGTACTTCCTAATCTAAAATAATCTACATAATACGGTGGATTACCTGGTAAAGAATTAAACACTCCGGTGTAAGAACCTGTGTCAGAAGTAAGATCGGTAGACATACCCTCAGCCCATGCATTATCTAACAAGAAACGTATACTGTATAGCTGATAACGAGTCGTAGCTGGAAAACCATCATCAATTGTAGGTGGTAAAGGTAAGCTCATGGCAGGATTTGAAAAATACACGTTTCCACTAAACGGAAATACATCTAAAAACGGAAATTGACGGTTACCCATAACTCCATCGGTAATAGTAAACGAATCCATAGGGTCTATCACAAAGTAATTAGGGGTCGTAGATATATCAAAGTGACATTCCCCTCCTGGACCTACTACCATCATGTGTAATATCCTTGCTCTGGCTTGTGTGCAATAATTCTCTATCAAAAGCGTAGATGCCTGTGCTGAAAAAGTTCCTAAAAGAACGGCTAAGGTTAAAATTATTTTTTTCATGATTATCTGTTTTTAACTAGTTCAATAAATTTTTTAAATCCTAAATAAGCGGTTTGTTCCTCGGTAGTTTTAAAGATAGGGTCAACGGTTGTATCTTCGGGCATTCCGTGTACATCTATCAATTTTTGTGCTACCGGATAAAGCAACATGGCTTTTTCACTTTCTGAATAACTCTCCCCTGAGCGGGCGATTTCCTGCAATCGTTCCCTAAATTGGGTAACTTCCCTCGGTTCGCTGTCCTTTTTAGCTTGTGCTTGTTTTTGGGCAGTAACCTGTTCTTCAGTTTGGATCGTTTCTGTTTCTTCCTGACAAGCTGTAAAAGCAAACATTGCCATACAGAAAACACCATACAAAGTCATTTTTCTTACCATAATTCAATAATTTAGTTAAACATTTTTGCTAATATAAACAAAAAACAGCTTTTATTCTAAAAATAATCACAAGAACAACTTTAAAAACAATTATAATCGCCAAAAAAATCTACTTTTTTTCTTTTTTAAACCCTTCAATTTCTATCTGCTTTTTAGTTTTAATTTGTAATTTTGCAAAGATTGTTTTTTTACTTATGGAAGAAATAAACAAAGTGGTTCACGAAGCCTTTGAAATAATCGAAAAAGGAGGTATTATCCTCTACCCGACCGACACGGTTTGGGGTTTGGGTTGTGATGCAACCAACGAGGAAGCCGTCAGACGAATTTACGAGCTCAAACGACGTGAAGAACAAAAAAGTATGATTGTGCTGGTTAATGGCGATCGATTGTTATACCATACCTTCAGCCAGATTCCGGAGGTGGCTTTCGACATCTGGGACAGCACCGACAAACCAACCACACTGATTTTGGATAGTCCGAAAAATGTAGCCAAAAACTTGATTGCTCAGGACGATTCACTCGGGGTAAGAATGGTCAAGAAACCATTTATTTTTAAGCTTATTGAACGAATGAAGAAACCTTTGGTTTCGACCTCAGCCAATATTTCGGGCTTTCCGACACCAAACAGTTTTTCCGAGATTGATTACAGGATTATTTCTGGCGTGGATTATGTCGTTCCGCTCGAACAAGACAAAAAATGCAACAAACCCTCAACAATCATCAAACTGCAAAACGATTTACAAGTAAAAATTATCCGACAATAAACCGTGACGATGCCAAAAAATTATTCCGAAGCCCTACAACTGCCTACATTTAAAATCATTGCTCAAGCTGCCAAAGAAATAGATGTTTCTGCCTATGTAATCGGTGGTTTCGTTAGAGATTTTCTGTTAAAACGCGGGGTTAAAAAAGATATTGACATTGTTGCTGTCGGAAGTGGAATTGATTTGGCACTGAAAGTTTCGGAACTGATTCCGCACCACCCAAAAGTTCAGGTTTTTAAAAACTACGGCACAGCCATGCTTCGTTTTGATGATATGGACATTGAGTTTGTTGGTGCACGAAAAGAATCCTATCAGTCCGACAGTAGAAAACCGATTGTTGAAAACGGTACATTGGAAGACGACCAAAACCGGCGTGATTTTACCATTAATGCTTTGGCACTTTCACTCAACAAAAATGATTATGGCGATTTGTTGGATCCATTCGACGGGGTAAAAGATTTGAAAAACAAAACCATCTGCACACCACTCGACCCGGACATTACTTATTCGGACGATCCATTGCGAATGATGCGTGCCATACGTTTTGCTACCCAGCTGAATTTTGAAATCGAACTGAAATCTTTACAATCCATTACCAAAAATGCCGAACGTATTGAGATTATTTCCGGCGAAAGAATTGTTGATGAATTAAATAAAATCTTGCTGACACCTAAACCTTCTGTCGGGTTTTTACTGCTGTATGAAACCGGTTTGCTTGATTTGATTCTGCCCGAACTGACTGCTTTGAACAACGTTGAGGAAGTGGAAGGACATACGCATAAAAACAATTTTTATCATACGTTGGAAGTCGTGGATAATATTTGTCCGAACACCGATGATTTATGGTTGCGATGGGCAGCATTGCTACACGACATAGGCAAAGCACCTACCAAAAGATTCAACAAGAAAAACGGCTGGACGTTTCACGGACACGAATTTCTGGGCGGGAAAATGGTAAAAAAAATTTTTCAGCGATTACACATGCCATTGAACCACAAGATGCGTTTTGTACAAAAAATGGTTACGATGAGCTCACGTCCGATTGTGATTGCCGAAGACAAAGTAACGGATTCTGCCGTACGTCGTTTGGTTTTTGATGCAGGCGATGATGTCGAAAATTTATTGACCTTATGCGAAGCCGACATTACGACTAAAAATCCGAAGAAATTTAAAAAATATCACAATAATTTTAAAATTGTCCGTCAAAAGATTGTGGAAGTGGAAGAACGCGACCATGTGCGTAACTTCCAACCGCCAATTACAGGCGAGGAAGTAATGGAAATATTCAATCTTCCGCCGTCACGGGAAATCGGACAGATTAAAGATGCAATAAAAGAAGCTATTTTAGAAGGCGAAATTCCGAACGAATACAAAGCTGCGTATCATTTCATGATGAAAAAAGCTGGCGAACTCGGAATCAAAGCTGTAAATCCTAAACTGAATAAATAATATTACAATTAGCGTGATGTTTGTCATGCTATAAACATCTTTACAAATGCTGATAAGAGATTAACTTCGTTCTGTTCGCAAGCTCGAGTCCTACGGAAATCAAAGATTCGACAAAGTCAATGGCAAACGTTGTGTTTAAGGACTTAAAAAGTAATTAATAATATAAAAAATGGAAAATAAATCATTCATTCGCTGGGCAAAAATTTCACTTATTTTGGTTTATCTGGTCATCATTGCCGGAGCCACGGTTCGTATGACTGGTTCGGGAATGGGCTGCCCCGACTGGCCGAAGTGTTTTGGTTATTACATTCCGCCGACTGATGAACAGGAATTACTTTGGAAACCTGACCATGATTACAAAAAAGGGCAGGTAATTATCAAAGAAGAAAAGTTGTGGGTTGCCAATGAAGACTTTACTTCAGCTGCGGTTTATGAGGAAGCCCATTGGGACGAATATACCAAACACGATTATGCGGTTTTTAACCCTTATCACACTTGGGTGGAATATATCAATAGATTATGCGGAGCTTTAGCAGGTTTAGGTTGTTTTATCTTATTCCTTAAATCTTTCAGCTATTGGAAATATAAAAAATCGGTTGTTCTTTGGTCTGGAATTGTCTTGTTTTTATTAGGTTTTAACGCGTGGCTTGGGGCAACAGTGGTTTACTCCGTACTGAATCCCGTTAAAATTACCACACACATGATTGCGGCTTTGGTCAATGTAGCAGCACTGCTTTACTTAATACGTATTGCAAAATCAGAAAGAAAATATACAGCCAAATACGACCAATCCTTCTATTTGTTCTCATGGGCTGCATTGATTTTTACATTGATTCAAATCGGATTGGGAACGCAAGTACGTCAGTTTATTGACGAACAAACCCGAAGCGGAATTACTGACGTAATGGTTTGGCTCGAAAATCCAGACGTCACGTTTTACATTCACAGAACATTTTCTTTTGTGGTGTTTTTTGTAAATCTTTATCTGTTTTTAAGAAATAAGCGACTTAATTTAGGTAGTTCAAAAATCAACTGGGTAATGCTCATTTTACTGTTGGAAATCCTTACGGGCATAATGATGTATTACATTCATTTCCCGTTTGGTACTCAGGCTGCACATTTGGTACTGGCTGCAATTATGTTTGCCTTACAGTTCAGCATTGTTTTGGAATCAAGGAAAAGAATTAGTTAAAAATACCTTTTCAATAAAATATAAAACCACAAAGACAAAGCATTTATCTTTGTGGTTTTATATTAATATGTCACTTTCTAAATCAGATTTTTCAATATCAAAACGATAACCTAACTGGTTTACCACTTCGATAACCAGTTTTTTGTACCAGTTTTCTGATTTCGGGTGGATATACAACCGTTCAATCATTTGGTTGATGTCGGTTTCTATTTTCACGCCTTCATTCACATGCAAATCAAGGTGGGAAACATCTGTAATAACCCGGATTTCATTTTCGTACTGAAAACTTTTTCGTTTGAACAAAAATGGGAAAAAATCATCGTCAAACGGAATGTGTTCTTTTTTATAGTCGATATAATTTACTTCTCCAATATATTGGTCTGCCTTAGGTTCGGTCAATGATTCTTTCAAACGCCCAACCGTAGATTGAATTGCCAAACCTTCGTTATTCTTGGTAAAAACCTGCCACATGGCATAGCTTTCATACGAATTAGCATGCCAGCTACTGATAACGATATTTTTCCGTTTGGATTTGTACGCGTCCAGATATTCGGGGTTGTCTTCCAGTAATTTTTTGATTTCTTCATAAGTCGGTTCACTGAAAGTGCCTTCGTACTGGTCTTCAAACTTATCCGAACGTGCCATAAATAACTTTTCGGAAATCAATAAATCCAGAAATTTGGATAAATCTAAATATTTCCAAATAATCGTATCCTCTACAGGAATATGTAATTTTTTGTTTTCTTTAAACATAGTTTTCTTAGCTTTCAGAACGACAAGTTAACAAAAAATCCGGAAATCTTGTGATTGATTCCCGGATTGATTTTATCATGATATCTGCTGATTAATAATATTTCTGACCGAAATTGAATGTCAGCGAGAATCTCAAAGTGCTGTCCAATGGGTTGGTATTTCCTCCCATGTCGAACAAATACGAAACATCGATATTAATGATATTGTATTTGAAACCCGCTCCAAGTGTAGCAAATCTACGAGCTCCTTTGTCCTCCGCTTCGTTGAAATATCCCAGACGGAAAGCAAATGAATCCTGATACCAGTATTCAGCTCCCAAAGCCCAGGTAAATTCTCTTAGTTCTTCTCCAAAGCCATCTGGTGCATCTCCGAAAGATTTAAAAAGACCTGAAGTCCAACTTGTTTCATTATATTTTCTATTATTGGCCGACACTTCATCGGGTGTAATTACCCCGTCATTATTCAAATCTTCAGGTACTTGGCGTGATGGAACCAATAACTTAGTCAATTCAATATGTGTAGCAATTTTGTTATGTTCATCTAAAATGAAATCAAATCCACCTCCCAATCTTAAATTTGACGGTAAGAAATCCTCTTGTCCTTCAGCATAAGAAATCTTTGGTCCTAGGTTTTGTAAATTGAATCCGGCACGTATTTTACCATCGAAGCCATCAAACTGCATTTCTTCCGACTCATAAAAACCGGCAATATCCACCGCAAAGCTGTTAGCAGAGGTTTCTCTTTCCTCACTCGACACCAAGTTGGAACTGATATATCTCGCTGCTACTGCTCCTGAAAAATGGTCGCTCAGTTTTAAGCCGTAAGAAACATCAATCGCAAATTCGTTGGGCTCTTCTGTACCTATCGGATCTCCAATTTCATTGGTTTTTTGGATTTCTCCCATACCAAAATATCTCACACTAGCTGCAAAAGCACTACGGTCGTTAAACTTATTGAAATAATTCAACTGAGCCAATGAAATATCCGTTGCCAATTTCGCCATATACGGCGTATAACTGATTGAAAAACCTTGTTGCTGCTTTGAAAAAACATATTTCGCAGGGTTGTATTGTTGCGAAAAAGCGTCCGGCGAACTCGCTGTACCGATATCTCCCATTCCTGCTGCACGTGCATCAGCACTAATCAATAAAAAAGGAACTCCGGTAGTGATTGCTCTACTCATATTCTGCTTATACTCCGAAACGGGTGTCTGAGCAAAAGTTACCTGAGCGGCGAAAGCTGTGATAGCTAATATGGTTAATTTTCTCATTTAATTCTGTGTTTATTCAACAAATATACTATTTATTTTTACTTACAATATAACTAACTTTTCTAATTTTTCGGTTTGATGCCCTGTTAAAGTTGATTTTACCATCAATCGGTAAATATACACGCCTTTTCCGATTTTGTCTCCGAAATCATCACGACCGTCCCAGGTAATTTCTCTGGACAGATTTCCGTCCGAAACTACGGTTTGGTTAATGGTTTTGACAATTTTTCCGGTAACGGTAAATATCTGGACCTGGACCCTCAGTAATTCTGTCGGGCGGTTGTGTTCAAACCAAAATTCGGTATAATCCACAAACGGATTAGGATAATTCAACACATTTTTCAACGAAACACCTTCTTCTTTCGCTACCAAAAACTGAATTTCGGCTGAGGCAGGGTTGTTGTAAACGTCCCAGACCTTGAATGTGAGCGTATGCAAACCGTTTTCGAGGTCACTGAAAGGATATTTGATAAATCCTTTTCTGAAATTATCCGGTTCGGTTTCATAATAATCATTCAAAACAATCGGATTATTCTCGTCGCCGTCCAAAATTGCCACCAAATCGTGTCCGATTCCGCCAGCAGTATTAATTCCGTTTTCATCTTCCATATAAGCAATAAACAACGGCGATTCGTTGGTTATTCCTCCCGACACAAAACTCTCATCATTCATATATAACGTTACCTCAGGCGATTTATTGTCTTCGGCTGCATTTTCATTGATTCCGCCAATCTGAATATCCTTATTATAACCGGTGTAATCGTCTAAATGCTGAGATTGATTTACGGCATAAAAGCTGGCTTTTCCATTACCGATATTGGTTTTAATATCTTTTGGCACAACAAATTCTACTTCAAATTTACCATTGTTTACCGTTGCATTTCCTCTGAAAACCGTTTCGCCCAAGGTTTTGAAATCCATCACATACAACTCTCCGGAACGGTAAACATTGTCATTCCCCAAAGTTTGGCGGTCGATTTCTTTGTCAAAAATCTGTATGGCCAAATCGCCATTGAAGTTACTAATTAGCTGATTACTTTCGTTGGTTACTTCGCCTGACAATTTGATTTTGTCCAACGCCCGCAAACTTCCGTCAAAATCTTGTATCGGTGTTTCGTTGATATGCGTCAGCTCGACTTTCGGTTTCGGAATAGCCAGTTTTACTGCCGGGTCGCCTAAGAAAAATACAATGGATTTTTCGTTTTGAGAGAACGAATTTTTGGTTTGTCGCAACGCCTCTCCTATAGTAATATCATTGGAAGAAATTCCACCAATATTAAACAAATATTTAGATAATTGTATCGTAAATGTATTGGCATTACTGATACCGATTTTTCTTGTTGTTGCCAGCAATCCCATCACTCCGGCGTTTCTCTTTAACAGCAATAATTCTCCTCCTGAAACATTTTCCGGATTGTCAAACCGGGTAAATTCACAGGTTAATATAGCAAACAACGGGTATTTATTCTGATTGTTCATCTTGCCGATATCACTCGGTTCCAGCAACCGCTCGCCCGCCAGCCCTAACTCGTTACCATGCCCGAGATAATTAACCATTAACGCACCGGCATCAAAAGCATCAAGGAAATCTTTTTTTGCCTGCGGATATCTTGGTCCTCCCGATGCAACTTGCTGCTGATAAGAGTCCGTATATATTTTATTAAAGTTAATATAAGGCTGTGCCTGCTCCAAATCGCTCGCCATAACTTCGAGCGATTCCTGCAAAGAAATATCGGAAGTAGAGTCCACATCATCTGCAAGAGCGATATATTGGTTTTTCCATCGTCCGGTGTTTTCTACCGAATGATATTGGATAATTTTATTGACCACAGCACTCGCATCTACGGTGTTGCTGACCGGAATCCGCCCGACGGCTATATCAATTCCGGAATAGTTTTGTCCGGTAATATATCCTTCTTCGTCGTCCATCAATGCATAAAAATCATCTGTCATAAAACAACTCCAATCATTGTAATTAAATACATTGGCGTTGGTGTTTTGAACTGCATGAAAAACCGGCACTATATTCGTGTTGTTTTCTACTCTGTCGAGGTAGTCGTATGAAGCATCTCCGAAAAGATTCACAAAACGCAACCGGTTGGCAGGATTTGATGCGTTTTGATACACATATCTGATAAAATTCCTGATAGCCACAATATCCTGCTTGCCTGACGAAAATTCTTCATATATCAGATGAACCGGAACTACTTTAACATTCAGGTTATTGTTATTTTTGTGGAACTGTGCCAGCCTGTTGGCTTCATTCAGTAAATTCTGGTGTGTGATGATGAGGTAATCGACATCGCCATCATTAAAAATCGTTCCTTTCAAATTCTGGTTTGCCACTCTGCTGTTTGGCAAAATCACGGGTTGATAAACATCGCCACTTGATAAAGTATGAAACTTTTTGACTTCTCCCAAAGCAGATTTAAATGAAAAATTTGACTGATTGTTAGTCAGATACTGCGGATTATATATATCGGTAACGTCCCAAACTTCGTTAATATCCTGAGCATTTGACAGCTGATATTGAGCCACGCCAATCTGCGATGAGACATCTTTGACCGAAAAACCAAACTGTTTACCATATCCCTGAAGTTTCTTTTTATAATCAATAGCGATATAATCCAGATAACCGACAGAAGTTGGCACACCGCCGTTTTGGTATTGCAAAGAAACAGAAGTTTCTGCTCCGTTAATATTGATTTGTTCTGTAAAAGTGGTTTCTCTTGCAGAATAATTGGTACTTTTTGGTCCGATAGTTTGGTTTCCTATCTGACTTCCGTTCAGCGAAAAACGAAACGAGGTTTCTACTGCCGCCGACGCAACAACTTTTGCGGTAAGGGTTGCCGGCTCGGAAGTGTCTGCCTGCTGGGTGTTCAAAATAAAATTCTGTGAACCACTACCCGCAAAATATTCGCCTACCCATCTTCGGCTTAGTTTAGCAACATTCGTCAAATCCTGTTCATGGAAAGCCCGCTCGTCAAAATTATTGTAAGTTACTGTAGCCGCCGCCGATGGTTCTGTCAGTGCCTGCATGCGTTTTCCTGCATTGCCGCCATACGTTATATAATAATAGGTTTCTGTAGAATACAAATTCAAATGGCTTCCGTTTTGCTCACTCCAACCTTTATTACCCACACCATAAAACAGAAAATAATCACCATCGTTTATTACACCGTCTTCTTCACCAAAACTTCTGATAGCAATTTCAGGCAAATCAAAATGATGGTTATCAGCATTGCCCAACGGCATCATCTGCCCGCCATGACCATATATTTTTATTGTTCTCGGGTCGGTATTTTCAGGAATACCCAATGAAGTCAAAAAAGATTTGTCCAAACGATAAATACCGGTTTCGTTTATTTTAAACTTAAACCAATCGCCTTGTGCCAATACCGATTGCGTTTGATTCAATGATGAAGTTGCTAGACTGTTGACCCCCAGACTACGTTTATAAGAGTAGGTAAAATCGAGCGAAACAACCTTCTGATAACCGTTTCCTTGCTTGATAATCGGGCTAAAACGAACGCTGGTTTTGATATCGCCTCGCCCCGATGCACTTTTTACCTTTATATTTAAGGAGGCAGAAATATTATTCGGGTTGATGTTTTTGTACTTATTAATATCTATTGTTTCATAACGAACGTTGGTTATCTGCACAGAATTTTCATCTGCAAACTGGCTGTCCGGAAAAATATCTGCATATTCGATAATCTGCTCGTCATATATATATTGGAAATTTTCAGGCTGAAATACGGGCAGTAATCCTGCTTTATTTTCTTCTGTCTGGTAGTTTTTATCTTCCCATTTCAACGCGACGTGTTTTTGCTGAGCATACAGATTTACAGCGAATAAGACCAATAAACCTAAAAGATATTTCTTACACATAAAAGTAGTCCTTATTTATTATGGAACAAAAATACATTAAAAATAATATGTATGACAACGGAATTAATTTTATCTTAATTGTTGTTTTTAAGTTTTTTTTTAATATTTTTGAACACAGCTATTGTTAATCAAAGCTTAATTATTATATTGCAACGAAATTTATTACCTACTTATAATGATGAAAATAAATAGAATGACAACTATTCGTTTGATGGCAGTTATGGCTGCATCGATAGGCTTGGCCAGCTGTAGTAACAATTCCGGTTCAGCGGTATCCACTGCTACCGGTTGGCAAATCAATGGAAGTAAAAGTGGTTTTCAGTACAACACGGCTTATGACGCTTCTCAAACACCTATAGGTATGGTGGAGATTGAAGGCGGAACATTTACAATGGGTCGGGTTCAGGACGACGTAATGGGAGAATGGAACAATATGCCTACGCAGCAGTTTGTTCAATCTTTCTATATGGACGAAACAGAGGTAACCAATTTAATGTACAACGAGTACCTTTATTGGTTGAAAACTGTTTACCCTCCTTCCGAGCCACAGTTCAAAAACATTTATTCCGCAGCTCTTCCGGACACATTGGTTTGGATGAACCGTTTAGGTTATGGCGAAACAATGAAAAACAACTACCTGAGACACCCTGCTTATGCAGATTACCCAGTAGTAGGTGTTTCATGGGTGCAGGCCAACGATTTCTCTAAATGGAGAACAGATCGTGTGAATGAATTGAACCTTGAAAGAGCCGGCTACCTGAAAAAAGGAGCAAGAGTAAATGATGCTTATGGTTCTGACAGTTTCTCTACCGACGCTTACATAAATGCACCAAGCAAAGTACATGGCGGAAATGATTCTATCGTTTTCAGAGGGCGTAAAAACAAAGCAAAAGAAGGAGATAGAAATGTTTACGCTACACAAAACTTTGGACTGTTCACAGCCGAATACCGACTACCGACAGAAGCTGAGTGGGAATATGCTGCTAATCCAATCAAAGCAGACAGAGAGTACAACAATGTAAAAGGACGTAAAAAATATCCTTGGGGCTCTGATAACACAAGATATTCTTCACGAAGAACCAAAGGAGACCATTTGGCTAACTACAAACAAAATCGTGGAGATTATGGTGGTGTTGCCGGATGGAGAACTGACGATGGAGCCGTTACTACTGCTGTTAAATCATTCCCTGCTAATGATTGGGGATTGTATGACATGGCAGGTAACGTAGCTGAATGGGTTGCTGACGTTTACAGACCAGCTATTGATTCTGACATCAACGATATCAATTACTTCAGAGGAAATGTTTACACAAAAAGAGTTCTTGATGAAGATGGAACTATTCAAATTGTAGATACTACTATCGAATACGACACTTTACCAAACGGAAAACTTCGTCCTAAAGCATTACCGGGACAAGTAGCCACAACCAATGTTTCTGAACAAGATTATTTCCTAAGAAGAAACTTTAATGAGGCTAACAGTACCGATTACAAAGACGGGGATTCTGAAAGAACATTATACAACGCTCCGACAGACGAGTTTACTTATGATGAAAACGGAAACTTTATTCCGAATTATGATAACTCAAGAGGAAAAACCTCATTGGTTACTAACCAATCAAGAGTAATCAAAGGTGGTTCCTGGAAAGATAGAGCATACTGGTTAGACCCTGCAACAAGAAGATTCATGGAAGAATATCAAGCCAGTGACTTCGTAGGATTCAGAAATGCCATGAGCAAATTAGGTTCTACTAAAGACCAAAAGAAAAAACCAAGAGGATAAAAACTCAAATTAATACAGACAAAAGCCCTATTAAGATAGGGCTTTTTCTTATTTTTACACTTAGAAATGAGCCATAACCATTATAGCGAATTACATCTTACCGCTCAAAATCAAATAAAAACAAACAGATGAAACTAACCGAGTTACACAAAATATTCAGAGAATCAACAGGTGTTACTACCGATAGCCGGAACATCAAAGAAAACAATATCTTTTTTGCTTTGAAGGGAGATAATTTTGACGGAAATGAATATGCCCAAGAAGTCATTGCAAAAGGTGCTAAACTTGTTGTTATTGACAATGAAAAATTTTTTACCGACAAAGACAAAATGCTGTTGGTAGAAGATTCGTTGCAAACATTGCAGGATTTGGCAAAACTACATCGGGAATATATAGGATTACCAATTATTGCCCTGACCGGGAGCAACGGAAAAACAACTACCAAAGAACTGATTCACGTCGTTCTGCAACAAAAATATACTACGCAAGCCACGATTGGAAATCTCAACAACCATATTGGCGTACCGCTGACGCTACTTGCTCTTGAAGAGGATACCGACATCGGAATTGTGGAAATGGGTGCTAATCACCAGAAAGAAATCGAACTGCTTTGCTCGATTGCTCAACCTGATTTTGGCTACATAACCAATTTCGGGCGGGCTCATCTGGAAGGTTTTGGCGGATTTGAAGGGGTTATCAAAGGCAAAAGTGAATTGTATGACTATCTTCTGGATAATCAAAAAATGGCTTTCATTAATCAAGATGATGAGTTACAGGTTAAAAAATCTTCCGGTATCAGACAATTCGGATTTTCAGCCAAAAGGGAAAACGAAAACACCGATGTATATTTCAATCATATCGAGGCTCAGCCTATGGCAGCCGTTTCAGTCGGGGATATACAAATCAATTCGCAACTCACAGGTGTGTATAACGCAGTAAATATATGTGCTGCCACTTGTATTGGTACATTTTTCGGCATTAACCTAGATGATATCAAACAAGCCATTGAGAATTACACCCCGACAAACAATCGCTCTCAATGGGTCGATAGCGGTTCCAATAAAATTCTTTTAGACGCTTACAATGCCAACCCGAGTAGTATGAAAGCAGCTTTGACCAACTTTTTTCAACTGCAATATACCGATAAATTATTAATTTTGGGCGATATGTTTGAGCTCGGAAATGAAAGCAGTATTGAGCATCGGAAAATTGTTGATTTGGTTACAGAAAATAATACCCCAGCTTATTTTATAGGAAAAGAATTTTATAAACTATACAATAATGACAATGAAAAAATAAAGTTTTTCGCTGATTTTGAGGATGTAAAAAACTATTTACACGATCATAAAATCGCTAATCAAACTATACTTATCAAAGGTTCGAGAGGAATGCAATTGGAACGAGTTCTTGAATTATTAACATAAAAAATTGCCGATGAAACTCCAACGCCATATTCTGATTACACTTATTTGTTTGATTTACCCTGCATTCGGACTGTTTTCACAGGAAAATAACAAAGTCTAATCAAATTGTTCTGTAATCTCTTCCTGCACTTTTTTACTCAACTGACTAAAAATCAATTCATAAGAATGGTCAATAAGCTTCTTGATTTCACTCAAAGGCAAATCCTGATGGGCAAAAACCGTATTCCAATGTTTTTTATTCATGTGATAGCCCGGCTGCACCGCCGCGTATTCTTCTCTCAGCTCCAATGCCCGCTCAGGGTCACATTTCAGATTAACAGACGGATTACCATTTTCCCAACCGGAAAGTCCTGTGAGCAAAAACATTTTTCCGCCAACCTTAAAAACCAATGTATCTTCATCAAAAGGAAAACTTTCTGTCACTCCTCGATAAGCGGTACATATATCATATAAATCCGTGATAGTCATTGTTTTCCAATTTTACCTAAATGTGTATCTTTAAAACCTGTATTGTATTTTAATCCGTACCCCAACATTCGGTCAAAAGCAATATGACAAAACAGCGTCAAGCCTGCAAAACTTAGCCAGCTATTATCTACAAGAATTCCTGTCAGATACAAAATCACTGCCAAAAAACGATAATGAAAAATATTATAGAGCACTGCCCCTATCCGATTACCTCCTAAATATCCTAACATAGAAAAATCTGGCAGAAAAAAGCAAATAGCAAACCATTTCCACGAATGATTTCCCATATCTATCAAGAATATACCTAATAAAAGCAGGGCTAATTCTTCTGTTTTTAAAATTTTGTTCATGTTAATTTATATAAAACCGGCTTACTCGGTGCAGCATCATTTTCAAAAGAAGCAATTTGTAGATTCAGTAAATATTCGCCGTCTTCCACATCGTCAGGTACATACACAAACTCTGTAATTGTTGAATAAAAACGAGCGTCTTCATTGACATGACGCACGTCCTTAACATTCCAGAACGCTTTGTGAGCCAACAACTTACCCTCATCTTTTTCTTTATCTACACTTGGCAAATCTATCAAAAGGTGTTCAAAACCCATATTTCGCAGCAATGTAGCTGCCTCCTCCGTCAAATAAGGCGGATTGGTATGAGAATAATTTCTACGTGTTTTTTCTGCATCATTGGGCAAAGTCCTGATAACGATAGCCTCCGCCCGATTTTTTTTAATTTTCTCCTTGAGCAATCCGGCAGTTATGACTCCATCTTCTTTGATTTTATCAGGTTTTACGCTAATCAGTAAACAAGAGAAAAAATATTTTTTCAACGACTGATTAACCGAAAAAAAATCTTCGGTAATATGCCCAAGACACTCAGTGTGTGTGCCGTGGGCATGTGGGTTGAAAAATATATTATTAAAATTCGTCGAAGATTTTCCGGAAGCAACACTCCCGACAAAATCGTCCATTTTGACAGGCTCTATCCGGGGTTGGTCGATATACCACGCAATCGGATTATCTCTCTTTCCACTCAACGGGATAGAAATGTCAATCGGATCGGATAATTTGTCGAGAATTGTTTGCATATTCCTATTGCTTTTTGACGAATTTAGTCAGAATAACGATAGACTGTCCTTCGATTTTCCCTTCGATTTGCTCGGGATTATCCGGCACCAGACGAATGTTTCTTACCGCAGTACCGATTTTTGCATTCAGGCTCGACCCTTTTACATCAAGATCTTTGATTAACGTTACCGTATCACCACCAACCAAGATATTCCCATTACAATCCTGATGCAAACGATTATCAGCATCTTCCATGTGGTCGCCGGTTTCTTTCGCCCAATCCGTATATTCATCTTCCAGATAAAACATTTCCAGTAAATCAGCTGCCCAGGATTCATTTTTGAATCGGTTAAGCATTCTCCAACTCACTACTTTCACTGCCGGAATTTCGCTCCACATACTGCCTGAAAGCACCTGCCAGTGATTGGCATCTAATTGTTCTTTTTTCTCAATTTGGTTAATACATTTTTCACAGCAGTAGATTTCTTTTTCTACATTTCCGCCCCTGGACGAAACGCTGTAAACACTCAAATTATCCGTATTTTCACAGATTTCACAAGCATTATTGCTTCTGGCTTTTAATTGATTTTCGTTCATAATCCATAAATAAATATCCAACGAAAGTAGATATATTTTGTTAATATAGCAATATTTCCCGACTTTAAATTAGCGGGAAAAAGAAAACAACCACAAAAAACGTATCTTTGCACCGATATATAAACAACATGAGATTACACCGAAATTTAGTTTTGGCTATTTTAGATTCGCTTCACAGTATTTTTAATGAAGACGAATATGCCGATAAAGTCATTGCCAAAACCCTGAAAAGAGACAAAAGATGGGGCAGTAAAGACCGAAGTTTTATTGCTGAAACCACTTACGATATTGTTCGCTGGAACAGATTATATGCTGAAATTGCAGAGGTAAAACAGCCTTATAAAAGAGAAGATTTATGGCGAATGTTTGCCGTTTGGGCAACATTACGCGGAATACAACTACCTGATTGGAAGCAATTTGACGGCACACCAACCCGACGAATCAAAGGTCGTTTTGATGAATTGTCAAGAGAACGGAAGTTCAGAGAATCTATCCCGGACTGGATAGATGAATTGGGCGAAAAAGAGTTGGGCAATGACTTATGGACCAAAGAGTTGGAAGCACAAAATAAACCTGCGGAAGTCATTTTGCGGGTAAACAGGTTGAAAATAACTCCGAAAGAATTACAGAAACAACTCAAAGCCTTAAGTATCGACACATTTACCGATAAAAATTATCCGGACGCATTGATTTTGACCCAGCGTGTCAATGTTTTTATGACTCCGTTGTTCAAAGAAGGTTTGTTTGAAGTGCAGGACGCTTCCTCGCAACTGGTGGCTCCATTCCTTGATGTTCAGCCCGGAATGCGAGTTGTTGATGCTTGTGCCGGTGCCGGCGGAAAAACTTTGCACATGGCGGCACTTATGGAAAACAAAGGACAAATTATCGCTTTGGATTTGTATGAAAGCAAACAGCGACAGCTCAAACAAAGAGCTAAACGAAACGGTGCTCATAACATCGAATACCGCATTATTGAGAACAATAAAGTAATTAAAAAATTACATGAAAAAGCCGACCGGGTTCTGATTGACGCTCCATGTTCGGGACTGGGCGTACTGAAACGAAATCCGGACACGAAGTGGAAACTCAAGCCGGAATTTGTGGATAACATCAAACAAACTCAACAGGAAATTCTGCAAAGTTACTCAAAGATGGTCAAAGCAGGCGGTAAGTTGGTTTATGCAACTTGTTCCATATTACCTTCTGAAAATCAGGAACAAATTAAAAAATTCCTAGCATCAGAATCCGGAAAAGATTTTAACTTTGTGAAAGACAAAAAAGTATTGGCACACCAATCCGGATTTGACGGTTTTTATATGGCATTATTAGAACGAAAATAAACATATCATGAAAAATTTCTATTTTTTACTCTTTTTTTTATTTAGCGGATTATTATTGGCTCAACCTCAATCCTATTATGATGAGGTTGACTTTTCCCTGAACGGAACAGCCCTAAAATTAGCTTTGGCTGATTTGATTACGGAAACTCACGTCAATCAATTATCCTACAATCAGGTTTGGAATGCTTTAAAAGAAACGGACAAAAATCCCGAAAACAGCAGTCAGGTAATTTTAGTTTACGGCTGGGAAAATACCACAAGCGGGCAACATTCCCGAACAAGAGGTAAAGACAATAACGGAGGATATAATGGAGAATGGAACAGAGAACATGTGTATGCCAAATCTTTAGGCAGTCCTAATCTCGGGCAATCTGGTCCCGGGGCAGATGCACACCACCTTCGCGCATCGGACGTACAATGGAACAATGCCCGAGGAAGTAAAAAATTTGCTGCTGGCAGCGGAAATTCCGGTAATGTGGGAGCTTACTGGTATCCTGGTAACGAATGGAAAGGCGATGTAGCTCGTATGATGATGTATATGTACGTTCGCTACGGCACACGATGTTTACCTGCGAATGTTGGTGTTGGTTCTTCAGAAAACACTCCTGATGGTATGATTGATTTATTCCTGCAATGGAATGCTGAGGACCCGGTATCTGAAATAGAAGTTCAACGCAATAATTATTTAGGAAATGCCAGTAATTCTTACGGACAAGGCAACAGAAATCCGTTTATTGACAATCCGTATCTGGCAACAAAAATATGGGGAGGTCCTGATGCGGAAGACATTTGGGGAACGTTATCCGACACAAAGCATCTATCTATTCCATTTAACATTTATCCGAATCCAAACAAGTCAAATGTTATCTATATCGAATCGGAGGAAGATATTACTTCTATCGAAATTATGGACATCAACGGTAGGATTTTATCACAGGAAAATAATCCGGTAATATCAGACAATGCTATTGAAATTCATCATTCTTTACAACCCGGAATTTATTTTGTAAAAATAGCCAACGAAAAAGCAGAAAGCACAAAGAAACTGCTTGTGCTTTAATTTTGCACGAACTGAAAAAACAAAATCAGCCACACTTTTCTTTCGATTAATGTGGCTGATTTTTTAAATATCCATCAATAATTATACTTATTCTTCCATCTGTTTTTCAAAAAATCTCGGGTTATTTTTTCCCTTTGATTATCTCCTGGTTCATACAGATTCGTATTGGCAATTTCGTCCGGTAAAAATTCCTGCTCAACAAAATTTCCTGTATAATCATGGGCATATTTATAGTCATCTCCATATCCCAGTTCTTTCATCAACTTTGTCGGAGCATTTCGCAAATGTAAAGGAACAGATAGATTCCCGGTTTGCTTTACAACCTGCTGTGCTTTGCCGATAGCTTCGTAGCTGGCATTACTCTTGGGCGATGTTGCCAGATAAATAGCACACTGGCTCAACAGAATTCTACTCTCTGGGTAACCGATAACCGAAACTGCCTGGAAAATATTATTTGCCATAATCAAAGCAGTCGGGTTTGCCAGTCCGATATCTTCCGAGGCAGAAATCAACATTCTGCGGGCAATAAATTTCAAATCTTCGCCACCTTCAATCATTCGGGCTAACCAATAAACCGCACCGTTCGGGTCGCTGCCTCTGATGGATTTGATAAATGCCGAGACAATATCATAATGCTGTTCGCCTGTTTTGTCATACAACACTGTTTGATTCTGTACCACCTGCATCACATTTTTGTCTGTAATTTGAATAACAGAATTGGTGTCAGATTCTATAACTAGCTCAAGCGTGTTGAGCAACTTTCGTCCGTCGCCACCGGAAAACCGTAACAAAGCTGAAGTTTCCAACAATTCAATATTTTTTTCTTTCAGAAAAACATCGGTTTCAATGGCTCGCTTCAACAGATTTTCTAAGTCTTCTTTGGTAAAATGATACAAAGTATAAACCTGGCAACGCGACAACAAGGCCGGAATAACCTCAAAACTCGGGTTTTCGGTAGTAGCACCAATCAACGTGACCCAGCCTTTTTCGACAGCTGCCAACAGCGAATCTTGTTGAGATTTACTAAACCGATGAATCTCATCAATAAACAATATCGGATTTCTTGTCGTGAAAATACCACCGCTATTTTTGGCTTTGTCAATCACTTCACGAACATCTTTCACGCCTGAATTAATCGCACTTAGCACAAAAAAAGGTCGCTGGCTTTCTTCAGCAATTATCTGAGCCAGAGTAGTTTTTCCGGTTCCAGGTGGCCCCCAGAAAATCATCGACGGAATCACACCTTTTTTTATAGATTGTGTTAGTATCCCGGATTTTCCGACCAAATGATTTTGACCAATATATTCCTCCAAACTTCGGGGACGGACTCTTTCTGCTAACGGTGCTTTCATTCTACAAAAATACAATTAATTTGATAGATAAAATCGAAATAAATGGAGTGATTATTTCATAACCACAGTGTGGTAACGGACTTCAAACTGCTATTTTGTCATACCAAACAAATTGGATATGTTTTTGATACACTTCTGTTATGAATACGGATAAACTAAAATATCATTCAGGGGTGTTTTTCGCACCTTTTATTTTCATACTAACCATGTGGATAGTCGCTTATGCCAACTGGAAACTGGGTTGGGATTATGAAGAATACGGAATTTTTCCACGTGAAATATCCGGATTAAAAGGCATACTTTTTTCTCCTTTTATTCATGGTGACATCAGTCATATTACGAATAATTCTCTCGCACTTATCGTGTTACTGACGATGGTTGCATTTTTTTACAGAAAAAACTATCTGACTGTCATCATTTTAGGCTGGTTTTTATCCGGATTTCTTACCTGGCTTATTGGCAGACCGAGTTTTCATATCGGGGCAAGCGGATTGGTTTATGTACTGACTTCCTATCTGTTTTTTTCCGGGCTCAAAACAAAATATTACCGGCTTATGGCGGCTTCTCTCGTTGTGGTTATGCTTTACGGGAGTTCGGTTTGGTATATGTTTCCGAATGTCAAAGACGGTATTTCCTGGGAAGGGCATTTGTCGGGCTTTATTATTGGTGTGATTTTAGCTTATTTGCTTCCTCAGTCTGAATATGAACCTACTTATAAATATGATTGGCAACGACCGGATTATAATCCGTCTGAAGATTCATTTATGCAACTTTTCGATGAAGAAGGTAATTTTAGTCCGCCTCCACCTCCTGAAGAAACGACAATTAAACAAGATGAAGATGGCTATTTTTATAGCTCATCGACACAATCGGTAAACGTTCAATATACTTTAACAGAAAAATCAAAACCTGATTCTTCTCAATAAATCAGGTCTTTTTTCGTATTAAATTAATATTCATCAATACCACGGCAAACAAAATGACCGCTATACCCAGCCATTGTATCGCTGTCACTGTTTCGCTGAGCAACACAAACGCAAAAGTAACAGAAACCGGCAATTCTAATGAAGATACAATACTGCCCAACCCTACTCCCGTCAGCGGAAAACCTTTGTTTAATAAAATTGGCGGTAGCACTGTTCCGAATAAAGAAAGTATGATTCCCCAGGTATAAAAAATACTGAAATCTATCGGTTTAGAAGTAACAAAATCCTGCATAAACTGTGGCGAAAATCCCAGATAATACGGTAATATTTGTGTGCATAAAGCAAATATCAATACAATAATTCCTCCTCCGAAAAGCATATACAAACTACGGATTGTCGGCGGAAAACCTGTTGCCACACTGTTTGTGCTATATAACGTCAGGCTGAAAGAAATGGCTGCCAGCATACCAAATACAACACCCAACACGTTGAGTCCGGTATCGAAATTCCACATTTGTGTAGCCAAAACCGTTCCAAACAACACCAAAATAACGGCTACAATTTTAATTAAAGCAGGAAATTTTCGGGTTTGTAACATTTCAATCACTATGCCTATCCACACCGACTGCATCAAAAAGACAACAGCTACTGAAGCGTTCAGATATTTTACGCAGAGATAATAAAAAACACTCGTACAACCCATCGTTGTGCCTGCAAGCATCAATTTTTTGATTTGACTTTGACTCGGTTTATCTTTTTTTCTGATTTTTGCTGTAAGTAACAATAAAACGATAATGCCGAAAAAAAACTGGGCAAGTGTTACCTCGGCAGTTGTAAAACCCTGACTGTAAGCAATTTTAACAATCGTTGCCAACATTCCGTAACTTGACGCTCCGAGTGCTACATATAATACGCCTTTGAGTGTAGAATTCAATTTATAGCTCCTTAAATGATTGACTGATTTTTATGAACATATCCTGATAGTCGTCTTTTTTCGTTCCGTATGTCCAGCTGAGAATTTGGTAGTAATGCGTATCACCGTCCACGATGGTGTATAAATAATGTAAATCTTCACCATCAATCGTCGCTTCAATCGTGTATTGACGTGCATTTTGTCCGTTGATTTCCAATGAAGTAGTTTCTGAATATTGAATTTTACCGTTTTTGCCCACCACAGCTTCCTGAGCAACTTGTAAATAAGCGGTTATACCGTCTATGGTATTCGGGAATTCGTCCTGAAGATTAGCGGAATACAATATTTGCTGAAAATCTTCTTTGCTGTCGTCAATAACCATCAGGCAAAAATCGTTATCGGAATTGGCATATTGCAACGACGCAACCGGACTCAAATGGGCTACTTCTTTAGTAAATTGAGGTACTTGAATTTCGTACTGACCGTTAACTTTTACGGTATTCATATCGTGTTTTTTACAAGCAGCGAAAAAACAAACCAATAAAAACAATCCTATATAACGCATATTTATTTTTTGCCAAAGATACTACAAACGATTTGATTTGTTGAATAGGAAAAAACTCACTTAGACAATTTAGATTTGCTATCTTCTGAAAAAAACCGGGTATAAATCCACGTTAGCGTAAAAGTAGGGATAATATCAAGCCCGGGCACAGCTTCTTCGACAAACCCGATAATCGCTGCTACTTTTCCTACATTCCCTTTATAAAATTTCGAGAGCAAATATGCCGAAACCGGTGCCCATAGCACATCGAAAAATTCGCCTAATCCGGGTAAAATATAAGTTGCCATACCGACCAAATCCAGTAAAATTCCCCATAACAATAAGTTATAACCAGGCTTCCGTTCAGACGAACTCATTTTATTTTTTGATTTTATTCGTAAACAATCCTTCAAACTTTTCTACTTTCGGTTTGATAACCGCCTGGCAATAAGATTTTTCAGGGTTATTTTCAAAATATTTCCGATGATAATCTTCTGCTTTCCAAAAAGTAGGGGCTTCAGTAATACGGGTTACAATGGGGTTCACAAAAAACTGTCCTTTTTGCAAACCTTCCAGTACTTCCTCTGCTACTTGTTTTTGTTTGTCATTGGTATAAAAAATTTCACTTCGATATTGCGTTCCGATATCATTTCCCTGACGGTTCAAAGATGTCGGGTCATGTGTCGTAAAAAAAACTGCAAAAAGTTCCTGAAGTGATATTTCATTCGGGTTAAACTCAACCTTCAATGCTTCGGCATGATTGGTTGTTCCTGTACACACCTGCTCATAAGTCGGGTTATCCAAATTTCCGCCGATATAGCCCGGTGTAACTGACTTCACGCCTTCGAGACGGCTAAAAATTGCTTCGGTACACCAAAAACAGCCACTCGCCAAAATAATACTTTCTGTTTGCATGTTTAATTTGTTGGGATTGCGGAAATATTCATTTTTTTGGTCAATGCCGACAATTCGTCCAGACTGAAGTTTCCTTTTATCAGCATTACTGTGTTTTTGGACGATTGTTTTGACACCATCAACAACTCGTTGATATTGGTTCTTGTGGCTGATTGATTCACGTAATAAGTTGCATTCAAACCACCTTCCGACACTTTCATCAATTCGACTAACTTATTGTTTGTCACATATTTTTGTGCCGCAGACTGCAACTGACCGGAAACCGACGAATCGGTGGTTTCATACGATTTCAGCAAATCTAGTTTCTTAATCAGCTGATTGTAGGCTTGCGTTTCTTTGTCGCCCGGGTCTGATTTTACATTTGCCATCATCTGGAACATCTTTTTGTTCACAGAAATTAATTCAACCTTAGCGTTTTTCTCAAAATCTGCAAATTCAGCCTGAGCAAAAAGTGCATTGGCAGAAAATGCTAGTAACAATACGAATATTTTTGTTATTTGTTTCATCTTTATTCTTTTACTTTTTAATATTTTTTGATGGAATATTTTCCAATTCCCCGATACGTTGTACAGATTCCATGCCAGAATTGATATGTGCGGAACTCGTCATCAGCAACTTCTTTATTTTTTCTTCCTGACCTGTTGAGATATTTTCATCTTGCGTAGGATAATATATCCATACGGTAACAATTACCGCCACCAACAAAACCAATGAAACTATCCAGGAATTTACTTTTTTGTTCATCTTCCTTTTTGAATTTAAATATAAAGATAAAAAATAGCCGGGAAATATCCCGACTATTTTTATGAAAAAGATGTTTAAAGCTATATTTACAAACTATCAATAATCTCGTTCAAAGTCTGAGAAGGTCGCATCGCTGCATAAGTTTTCTCAGCATTCGGGTGGTAATAACCACCGATGTCCTGAGCTTTGCCTTGAACATTAATCAATTCTTCATTGATAACCGCTTCGTTGGATTTCATTGCATCATATACTTTTTTAAACTTTTCTGCCAATTCGGCATCATCAGTTTGCTTAGCCAACGCCTCTGCCCAGTACATGCTCAAATAAAAATGAGAACCTCTATTATCAATCGACCCTAATTGACGTGCCGGCGATTTATCTTCTTCCAAAAACTTCGCATTGGCTTCGTCCAAAGCATCTGCCAGTACTTGAGCTTTCGGGTTTTGTTGTGTTTGAGCCAAATGCTCTAACGACGCTTGTAATGCCATAAATTCACCCAAAGAATCCCAACGCAAATAACCTTCTTTCAGGAATTGCTCGATGTGTTTCGGTGCAGAACCTCCTGCCCCGGTTTCAAACAAGCCTCCTCCGTTCATCAACGGTACTATCGACAACATTTTTGCCGACGTTCCTACTTCCAAAATAGGGAATAAATCGGTCAGGTAATCTCTCAACACATTTCCGGTAACAGAAATGGTATCTTCTCCTTTCCGGATTCTTTCTACAGTAAATTTAGTTGCTTCAATCGGTGATAAAATACGAATATCCAATCCGTTAATATCGTGGTCTTTCAGGTACAACTCTACTTTTTTAATCAGTTCTCGGTCGTGAGCTCTGTTGGAATCTAACCAGAATACTGCCGGCATACCGGACAATCTCGCACGGGTTACTGCCAGTTTTACCCAATCTTTAATTGGTTCGTCTTTGGTTTGACACATTCTGAAAATATCTCCTTGCTCCACATTTTGCTCAAAAAATACTTTTCCGGTCTCATCAACCACGCGGATTGTTCCGTCGGCATCTGCCTGGAAAGTTTTGTCATGCGAACCATATTCTTCTGCTTTTTGAGCCATCAATCCCACATTCGGCACCGTTCCCATTATTGCCGGGTCATAGGCTCCGTTGGCTTTACAATCGTCAATAACAGCCTCATAAACACCAGAATAACTTCTGTCCGGAATAATTGCTATGGTATCTTGCTGATTGCCGTCTTTGTTCCACATTTGCCCGGAAGTACGAATCATTGCAGGCATCGATGCGTCAATAATTACGTCGGAAGGAACGTGTAAATTGGTAATTCCTTGGTCTGAATTTACCATGGCAACAGCCGGTCCGGCTTGTATTGCCTGGTCAATGGCCGATTTAATTTCAGCTTCCTGTGTGTGACCTTTGATTTTGGCATATAATTCTCCCAAACCGTTATTAGGATTGAAATTAAGTTCTTTTAATGTTGTTGCGTATTTTTCAAACACATCTTTGAAATATACTTCCACTATGGCACCGAAAATAATCGGGTCGGAAACCTTCATCATAGTTGCTTTGAGGTGGACAGAAAACAACACGCCGGTTTCGTTTGCCTCTTTTTTTACTTCCGCAACAAAAGATTTCAATTTGTTCAAACTCATTACCGATGAGTCGATAACTTCGCCTACCAATAGCGGCGACAAAGATTTTAACTCTTTTACCGAGCCGTCTTTGCTTGCAAATTCAATTTTAAACTGTGTGGCTTCGGGTACAGTAACAGATTTTTCTGAACCGTAAAAATCGCCGTCCTGCATGGTGGCTACTTTCGTTTTTGAATCGGCAGACCACGCTCCCATTCTGTGCGGGTGTTTTTTAGCATAATTTTTTACTGCTTTCGGTGCTCTTCGGTCAGAGTTTCCTTCACGCAACACAGGGTTTACGGCAGACCCCAACACTTTAGCGTAACGAGCTTTGATGTCTTTTTCCTGGTCATTATTCACTTCCGATGGGTAATCCGGCACGGCATATCCTTGTGACTGCAACTCTTCGATTGCCTCGTTAAGCTGAGGAATTGATGCTGAAATATTTGGTAATTTGATGATATTGGTATCAGCATATTTAGTCATTTCTCCTAATTCTGCCAATGCGTCTTCTACTTTTTGTTCCGGTTTTAAAAACTCGGGAAATGTTGATAAAATTCTTCCTGCCAAAGAGATTTCTTTTAATTCGATATCGATACCGGCAGTTGATGCATAAGCTTCTACAATAGGCAAAAAAGAATGTGTTGCCAACATCGGAGCTTCGTCCGTAAACGTGTAAATAATTTTAGATTTAGACATATTCAATTGTATTATTATCCATAAAAGTTTGACAAATATAAGAAATTTACAAAGTATTCCACTATTGTTTTATTAACAAAAAAAGGCTGCCGATAACGACAACCTTTGATAAGAGCCTGTTTAAAATTTATCTAATAATTTGTTTATATTTCTTTTTGGTCATAATTGCGTTAAATTTTAAAACGATAACTCTGCTATCCTTTTAAAATTTGCCTTGTTCTAACTCAAAAATAAACTATAACCTTTTTTACAATACAAATTTTAAACAGGCTCTAACTATCTTTGCGATAAATTAGCTTTGACTTTGAACAACTTCACCTTTTATTTTGATGACAGTTCTTCCGTTTGTTACATTTACTGCATTAGATTCCACAGTAATGGCTTTGTTGATTTTTCCTGGTCTCATGTTGTACTTCACTTGAATTTCCCCATTTTCTCCAGGCATAACTGGTTCTTCAGGTTTTTTAGGTACAGTACACCCACAAGAAGAATTTACTTTGGTAATAACCAACGGCTCGTCTCCCGTGTTTTTGAATACGAAAGTACGAATCCCGTCATCTTCTCCTTTTGTAACCACGCCATAGTCAATGGTGTTGTTTTCCGCTTGAAATTCAATTTTTGCACCCGATTGAGCAAACGAAATTGCTGTTACAAAAAACAAAGCGATTACTCCTAAAAACTTTTTCATTTTTTAATTAGTATTAAATTAGTAATTCAGTTTACATCGGCTAATTTAGCCTTTTTGTTGTTTAGATTTTGTTAAAAATATCTTTTTTTACTCTAAACAATTTTTATGCCAAAACTTTATTGCCTGCAAAAAATTAATTTTTATTAGTTTTGTAGCTTAACTATGATTAAAATAAAAGTCTATGATAATTCCGGCTCAGTTTGATGCTCAAAACGCAGAGAAAAAATGGTACGATTACTGGTTAAAAAATAATTATTTCCGTTCAACTCCGGACGAGCGTAAATCATACACCATTGTGATTCCTCCACCAAATGTAACGGGTGTTTTACATATGGGACACATGCTGAATAATACCATTCAAGACGTGTTAATCAGAAAAGCGAGATTAAACGGTTTCAACGCTTGCTGGGTGCCCGGAACCGACCATGCTTCCATCGCCACAGAGGCCAAAGTTGTAGCTAAATTAAAAGCCGAAGGCATAGATAAATCGACCCTGACTCGTGAAGTTTTCCTTAAACATGCGTGGGAATGGACAGACAAATATGGCGGAACTATCCTTGAGCAATTAAAAAAACTGGGAGCTTCCTGCGATTGGGAACGCACCAAATTCACAATGGACGACGACCTTTCTGAATCAGTTATCCAATGCTTTGTCGATTTATATAATAAAGGTTTGATTTACCGCGGATACAGAATGGTAAATTGGGATCCTGAGGCACAAACCACGCTTTCCGATGAAGAAGTAATTTATGAAGAAAGACAAGGCAAGCTATATCACATTAATTATCAGATAGAAAACAGCGACGATTATATCACAATCGCGACAACCCGTCCGGAAACGATTTTGGGCGACACCGCAATATGTATCAATCCGAATGATGAAAGATATCAACACCTGAAAGGCAAACAAGCAATTGTACCGATTGCCAATCGTGTGATTCCGATTATTTTTGACGAATATGTGGACATGGAATTCGGTACCGGGTGTTTGAAAGTTACTCCGGCTCACGACATCAACGATTATGCTTTGGGCGAAAGACATCAGCTGGAAATTATTGATATTTTTAATGCCGATGCAACGCTCAACAAAAACGGTTTGCATTATCAGGGCAAAGACCGCTTTGTGGTTCGTGACGAAATTACAGAAGAACTGAATAAAATCAATGCTTTAGCCAAAACAGAAGTCCACCTGAACAAAGTAGGTACATCAGAAAGAACCAAAGCAGTTATCGAGCCTCGCTTATCTGACCAATGGTTTTTGAAAATGGAAGATTTGGTTAAACCGGCATTGAATGCTGTACTCAAAGATAAAGCGATTCAACTGCACCCAAACCGGTTTGAAAACACCTACAAACATTGGTTAGAAAATATCAAAGACTGGAATATTTCCCGTCAGTTGTGGTGGGGACACCGGATTCCGGCATATTATTACGGTACCGGCAAAGAAGATTTTGTGGTAGCAGAAAATATCGAAAAAGCAGTTGAGCTGGCACGGCAAAAAACCGGTAATTCTGCACTATCAATCTCTGATTTAAAACAAGAAGAAGATGCGTTGGACACTTGGTTTTCGTCATGGTTATGGCCGATGTCTGTATTTGACGGAATCCGAAATCCTGATAATGAAGAATTCAACTACTACTACCCTACTCAAGATTTGGTAACGGGGCCGGATATTATCTTTTTCTGGGTGGCACGTATGGTCATGGCAGGTTATGAATATACCGGCAAACAACCGTTTTCCAATGTGTATTTTACCGGAATCGTTCGTGACAAGCAAAGACGTAAAATGTCAAAATCACTGGGTAATTCGCCCGATCCGATAGACCTCATCGAACAGTTCGGGGCAGATGGAGTACGTTGCGGTTTATTACTATCAGCATCTGCCGGAAATGATATTCTGTTTGATGAAGAAATGTGTCAGCAAGGAAAAGCGTTTGGCAACAAAATATGGAACGCTTTCCGGTTAATCAAAGGTTGGGACATCGACGAAAATATCGAACAGCCACAAAGTGCCAAAATCGCTATCGAATGGTATGAGGCTAAATTCCAAAGTGTATTGACCGAAATTGAAGACCATTTTGAGAAATATCGTATTTCTGATGCTTTGATGACAACTTATAAGCTCATTTGGGACGATTTCTGTTCTTGGTTTCTCGAAATGATTAAACCCGGATATCAGCAACCTGTTGATGCCAAAACTTATGCAGCGGCAATTAAATTTCTGGAAGATAATTTAAAATTATTACATCCGTTTATGCCGTTTATCACGGAAGAAATCTGGCAATTAATCAGCGAGAGAAATACCGGCGAAGCTCTTATTATTTCGCAGTGGCCGGAAAAGAAAAACTTTGATAATGCTATTATCAACGAATTTGACTGGGCATCAGATGTCATCGCCGGAATCAGAACTATCCGGAAAGAAAAAAATATTTCTTTCAAGGAAACCATAGCATTGAAAGTGTTGAACAAAGCACAGGTTACAGACCGTTTTGACGTACTTATTCAAAAAATGGGTAATATCGATAGCTTGGAATATGTAGATGATTCGGTAAATGGAGCGTTATCTTTCCGGGTAAATGCCAATGAATATTTCGTTCCGGTTGCCGGCAGCGTTAATGTGGAGGAAGAAATCGAAAAGCTGGAAGAAGAACTAAAATATCTGCAAGGATTTTTACGTTCGGTACAAGGAAAATTATCCAACGAAAAATTCGTTAGCGGAGCACCTGGACAAGTCGTTGCCAACGAAAGAAAAAAAGAATCTGATACTTTGTCTAAAATAGCTACTATTGAGGAAAGTATCGCTAATTTAAAATAATCGATTTACGACAAAAACCGTATCTTAGCCGAAAAATTTAATCATGAAAAAAATATCTTGTATTTTGTTTTTTGCCCTTGCTTTAGCATCGTGCAACAATGAGAAAAAAAGCGAAACTGCACCGGAAACAGAGGTTGCAACAACGAGCGAAGACGTTAAATATGCTGCTTTCGGCGACAGTATTTCTGCTGACGGATACATTTCTATGACAGAAATGAAAGAAAAATATGATAACCTGACTTTGGGTGATACTATCCACGTGAAGTTCAAATCAAAAACTAAAAAAGTTTGTCAGAAAAAAGGCTGCTGGATGACCGTAGATTTGGGAGAAGAAAAAGAAAGTTTTGTACGCTTTAAAGATTACTTATTTACGATTCCGAGGAATGCAGAAGACCGTGATGTTATTACAGAAGGCAAGGCTTATCTGGAGGAAATTCCGGTTGATGAATTGAAACATTACGCCAAAGATGCCGGAAAATCTCAGGAAGAAATCGACCAGATTACCGAGCCAAAACGCACGCTTAGATTTGAGGCTACCGGCGTATTAATTGCTGAACAATAATGAATAGATTTTTCTGTTTTTTAATCGGTATTTTGGTTTTCACGTCCTGTCAAAAAAAGGTCGAGGAAAACCAAAATACCGAACCTAAAGAGGCTTTGGAAGCTTATAATCCGTCGGAAATGGCTATGCTAATGGAGCAAATGTATGCCTACAATCTGCAGTTAAAGCACCAAATTGCTAATGCCGAAGATTTAGGCGAATATCCGGCAAACTTTGATAAAATCTTCACTGCCGAATTTACCGACCCGACTGACAACGATGATTTTTTTCAGGAAAATGCGAAAATTTACATTGAAATGCAAAAGGAAATTTATCAAAGTAAAAATCCTATTGAGGCACACAACAAAATGGTAGATGCCTGCATTCAGTGCCATCAGGTAAAGTGCGGTGGACCGATTACCCGAATAAAAAAGCTGTATATTTCTCAATAATGTACAACCGGAAAATCATTGAAACCAAAGACGGCTCTCACTCTGTTTTTGTAGAAGAAATGGGCGAAACGTATCATTCGGTGCATGGTGCAATTGCCGAAGCCAAGCACGTTTATATCCGGAACGGCGTGGCTTGTTCATCTTCAAATGATATAAATATATTAGAAATGGGATTTGGCACCGGATTGAACGCATTGCTTACCGCCGAATATGCCCGCGAAAGAAAAATCCAAATCAATTACACCGCTTTAGAAGCCTATCCTTTAGAAGAAAATGAATGGTCGGCACTCAATTACGCACAAGAAAATCAGGCTCTTTTTGAAAAATTACACCGCTGTGAGTGGGAAAACCCCATAACTATATCCGATTACTTTACATTGCAGAAACACCTGACGTTTTTTGAAGATATGGATTTCGACTGTCAATTTGACATTATTTATTTCGATGTATTTGGCTATAATTATCAGCCACATTTGTGGGACAAAGCTATTCTTCAAAAATGTTTTCACGCACTAAAATCAAACGGAATCTGGGTTACTTATGCCTGCAAGGGCATAGTTACAAGAGATTTAAAAGCTCTCGGATTTGACGTTCAAAAACTTGCAGGACCTCCCGGAAAAAGAGAAATGACACGGGCTGTTAAACTTATCTAAAACATCAATATTCTACACAATATCGGTCTGCTTTTTGCGTTATACTAATGGATTAACCAAAAGGATAACACCATGAAAAACAAACTGCATTTTATCAAACAGGTTTTGGAAACAGTAAGTTTTGACCCTAATTTATTTGCTAAGGAACTTAAAAAAGCTAAAACTTATTTGCTACCTTACGAACTTGAACAGTTATATAAATGGGTAAATGAGTTCATAAAAAACAAACCTGAATTGAGTGAGTTAAATTTGGCTTATTAATTCATATATTATGTTTGTCATGCCGACGTTAAGGAAACATCTCCGCAAAGATTCCTCCTTCGTCGGGATGACAATTTTTCAAAAGAACAAGTGTTATCACTGTTTTGCCCACGGATGGAATTCTTCCAATGTTTGTTTGAGTTGTTTTCTGTCCACGTGCATATAAATCTCGGTGGTTGTGATAGATTCATGCCCGAGCATCATTTGAATTGCATAAAGATTAGCTCCGTTTTCGAGCAAATGTGTGGCAAATGAATGCCGGAATATATGCGGACTTACCGGTTTGCTGATGCCCACCTCTTTAGCTAACTGCTTGGTAATCGTGAAAATCATTGCCCGGGTAAGCTGTCTGCCGCGACGATTGAGAAATAAAATATCCTCAAAACCTTTTTGTATGCTCAGCTGGTTTCTGGAGTGGTTGATGTAAATGTTAATATACTTCATAGTGGTGTCTGCAATTGGTACAAAACGCTCTTTACTGCCCTTGCCGACTACCCTGATAAAACTTTCTTCAAAAAATAAATCTGAAATACGCAGCGATACCAGCTCACTCACACGTAAACCACAACCATAGAGTGTTTCAATTATAGCCTTGTTTCGTGTGCCTTCTTCTTTGGATAAATCAATACAGGCAACCATTTTATCAATTTCTTCGGTAGATAAAACTACTGGGATTTTCCGGGTTTGTCTGGGTAGTTCGATAAATTCTACCGGGTTCTTTTCTACATATTTTTCCAATAACAAGAAATCGAAAAAGCTCCGCAATGTGGATATCGTTCGCGATTGCGTTGCCGGCGAAACGTATTCGGACAAATGATATAAATAGGAACGAATATCATCATCGGTAATATTCTGCACAGTCAGTTCGGAGCGGTTTTCAAAAAAAGCTGAAAATTTTTGAATGTCCAAAGCATAATTATGACAGGTGTTTGCAGATAATCCCCGTTCTAATTTGAGATAATCTGTAAAGATTTTTCCGTAAGACTGCCATATACTTTTTTGCATAAAAAAACCACCTGCTAAGAGGTGGTTAAATTACAAAATTTATTGATTCAATTAGAATTTGTATCCAACTGAAACTTGGATTACACCGTTTTTAACTGCATCTCCTTCATTATCTTTAATAATATCTGAGAAACCTAAGTTATATCTTGCACCAGCAAAGAAACCGTTATCCAAACTGTAACTCGCTCCCACTCCTAAACCAAAATCAATAGAGTTAAGTGCATCTTTAATATCCTCTTCTCCTTTGTCTGTTTCGCTTACTCCCATTGCAGAAGCCGTATACTCATATTTATTCTTAGCACTCATTAAGAACCCTATTTGAGGTCCTAATTCTACTGCCAAGCCGTCAATAACATAATACTTAGCCATAATTGGTACATTAATATACCCTAAGTTCCACTTGTCTTCATCTTCATATTGAAACGCAGCTCCCCCTATTGTTTCTGAATAAGAATCTGAAGATTTAGTGCCTTGATTTGAAAATATAATCTCCGGTTGCAAAGCAAATTTATCTGTAAAGAAAATTTCTGCAAAGGCACCTACATGAAAATCTATTTTCATATCTGTGTCCTCCAAACCGTTCAAGTTAGCAATGTTCACACCTGCTTTTGGTCCGAATTTTACTACTTGTTGTGCGTTAGCAGATAATCCCATAGCTGCCAATGCAAATAAACTTAAAATAACTTTTTTCATAATGATTGTAGTTTAATTAAAAAATGTTTATTAAAAATTAAAATCTGTATCCTACCGAGATTTGAATCACGGAATTTTTTACCGGGTCAAAGCTCAGTTGTTCATTGATATAATCGATTTCAGCCATGTAAAACTGGTATTCTTCCACCGGCATTTCCTGTGGTTTTTCCCAATGAACCAGCGGGCTCAAATGGTTATCTTTTTTGTAGATATCCTGCATACCCAGGTAATATCTGAAATTAAGATACATACCATTGTTCAACTGTGCATTTATACCAAATACTACGCCGTAATCCATCGTTTCGTAATAATCTTTATGGTCTTTACTTCGATATCCTGCTTCAAACAAGGCTTGGTCTAAACCGGTTTGTGCCTCGCTCAATCTATTTCGGTACACATTGGCTTTGTGAATATCAAAACTTCCGCTGGCATTCATCAGATATCCGATTTGTCCACCGGCTTCGATGGCGAAGTTATCCCCTAGATAATATTTCAGGGTTAAAGGAATGTAGAGATAATCTAACTTAACATCTTCTAATTTTACTGAACCAAAATCTTCTTTCTGAAAAGTGATTTGTTCATATTCCTTACCTTTATATCCTTGTGCAGAATACATCAGCTCTAATTGAACGGCAAACTGTTTGCGGTAAGATAATGGAAATTCGACACCACCTGCGATATGAAACAATGGTCTGATTTCCTGAGCTTGTCCTGAAACATTGGATAAATTAGCTCCGACCTTTACACTGGTTGTAACAGGATTTGAATGATGTCTCTGTGCATTTACGCCCAAAGTAAGCATAAACACTGCTCCGACTGAAAGAATTAATTTCTTCATATGACTAGTACTTATCATTTTTTTAACAATAATACAAAAAAAAATAGTATCTACATACTTTTGAGAAAAAAAAAGTAAATTTTATTATTTTCCGCCAGTAAAAAAGATATTCAAATATACAAAAAACCACCTCTTAACAAGGTGGTTTTCAGTAGTTATTTAGTGAATAACAACTCTCTGTATTTTGTGAGTGTCCACATTTCGTTATCAACGAGTAATTCCAGTTTATCAGCATGATGTCTGATAATATCAAAATAAGGTCTTATTTCGTTGCAGTAAGCATACGCTTTTTTCTCAATATCCTCAATTAAGTTTGCTGATTTACGTTCGTCAATCATCAAATGAACATTTTCGTTGATGGCAGCGATGTGACTGGATATTTTTCGGATTAATATTATTGGTTCTTTTGCCAGTTCTTCATATTCTTTTCCGAAGATTTCTTTTAATCCTTTTACATTTTCTATCAGCTGGTTCTGGTATTGAATAGCTGTCGGAATAACATGATTTCTGGCAATATCACCAAGCACACGCCCTTCAATCTGTATTTTTTTGATGTATTCTTCCAGCTCAATTTCATACCTCGCCTCTACTTCGGTAGCGTTCATTACGCCTAAAGTATCAAACAGCTCAATCGATTTTTTAGACACTTTTGCTTTGAGTGCCGAAGGTGTGTTTTTGTTGTTAGACAACCCTCTTTTTTCTGCTTCTTTTTCCCACTCTTCACTATATCCGTCGCCTTCAAATAATATATTTTTGGTTTCTTTGATATATTCTCTCAGCACATTAAAGATAGCCTCGTCTTTTTTAAGTCCTTTTGTATCTATAAGCTGGTCAACCTGTTTTTTAAACTCAATGAGCTGGCGGGCAACAATCGAATTCAAAGTCGTCATCGGATTGGCACAGTTTGCCGTTGAGCCGACAGCTCTGAATTCAAATTTGTTTCCGGTAAAAGCAAACGGCGAAGTACGGTTACGGTCTGTATTATCTAACAATACATCAGGAATTTTACCTACTACATTTAGTTTTAAATCCGTTTTTTCCTGTGGCGAAAGCTTTCCTTTCTTGACGTTTTCCAGTTCTTCTAAAACTTTAGTCAGCTGATGCCCGATAAATATAGATACGATTGCCGGCGGTGCTTCATTCGCTCCGAGCCTGTGGTCATTAGATGCAGAGGCTACAGACGCTCTTAGCAAATCTTCGTATTGATGTACAGCTTTGATTGTATTAATAAAAAAAGTCAAAAACTGTAGATTGCTCATCGGGGTTTTGCCCGGCGACAGTAAGTTTATGCCGGTGTCGGTTGCCAGCGACCAGTTGTTGTGTTTTCCGGAACCGTTTACTCCTTTGAATGGCTTTTCGTGAAACAGCACTTTAAAATCATGTCGCTCAGCTACTTTTTGCATTAAATCCATCAATAATGAATTGTGGTCAACCGCCAGATTGGTTTCTTCAAATATCGGTGCCAGTTCAAACTGATTAGGAGCTACTTCATTATGTCTTGTTTTCACCGGAATACCGAGCAACATGCATTCATACTCCAAATCTCTCATATAGCTCATCACTCTGGACGGAATCGATCCGAAATAATGGTCTTCCAACTGTTGTCCTTTCGCTGATACATGTCCGAGCAATGTTCTGCCAGTTTGTGTGATATCCGGTCGTGAGTTTGCCAAAGCACTATCTATCAAAAAGAATTCCTGCTCCCAACCCAATGTGGGCGTTACTTTTTTTACATTTTTATCGAAATATTTCGCTACTGCCGTCGCTGCCTGATCCACTACTGATAATGCTCTGAGCAAAGGAGCTTTGTTGTCTAACGCTTCACCGGTATAAGAAACAAACACGGTCGGAATACAAAGTGCTGTTCCGAAAATGAATGCCGGCGACGTCGGGTCCCAAGCTGTATATCCTCTTGCCTCGAAAGTATTCCGGATTCCGCCGTTCGGAAATGAAGACGCATCGGGTTCTTGCTGAACGAGCTGACTTCCGTTGAATTTTTCCAGTGGGTCTTTGCCATCAAATGAAGTTTCAAAAAAAGCATCGTGTTTTTCTGCTGTTGTTCCTGTCAAAGGCTGAAACCAGTGCGTGTAATGCGTTACTCCTTTTGACATTGCCCAGTCACGCATTCCCTGTGCTATATTATCTGCGAGCTTACGGTCGATTTTTTTACCAAAATCAACCGCGTCTTTTACTGCACGATAGGCTTCGGGAGTTAAATACTGACGCATAGCTTTGTCGTTAAAGACATTGGACCCGAATATTTCGGATTTTTTTGCAGTGTGGTTAATCGTTACCGGTTTTCTGGCATTGGCTAATTTTAATGCTTCTAATCTTATTGATGACATATATCTGATTTTTTATAGGGCAAAATTACATTTTTTTTGGTTTTTTATCAGCATAACCCCTAAAAAAATTAGTGTTAAATTTTAAAAAACTGTCTTACCACATCACAACCCCCTATTAATACAGGTAAATCGAAAATGTTTTGATTTTCATATACAAAAAAAACCAATCTCGGAAGATTGGTTCTTCTCATTATTATATACACTAAATAATTAATTCAGTTTTTGGATATTTCGTTCACTTAATCCAAAATGTTTCATCGTTGCCTCATAGTCAGAAAAATCAACTTGTGGTGATTGATTATTTGCAGATGAAACAGAATATGTCACATTACCCGGAATAACCACTGCTCTGAAAATTTGGTTAAGGAAGTAATCTTGGTAAATGTCTCCTGGGATAGATGAAAAATTAAAATCCAACATCAATCTGAAATCATAACGGGTAAAATCATAACTGTACTCTACAAATCCACCGTTATTGAAGTAGGCCGTTTGTGGTACTAACCTCCAAACGTCTGCCCCCGTACTATCCACTTCCCACAAAACATACATTAATACCATATCTCCATCATAGCTCGGCTCACTAAAAGTAAATGTTTGTGAATAGTTATTTGATGATGTGAAATTTGCCGTCACTTCAAAAACCTCAGCCGTAAAAATTTGTTGTTCCACTACTTCGTCGTTAATTGAACAACTTTGGAATAATCCTGCACTCAGTAGTAATCCTCCTATTATTGTAATTGCTTTTTTCATGATATAATATTTTAAAAATTAATAGCTCGTTATATTATGTCTATTAACACGAACTGTGCCAAAAATTATTTTATTCTTTTATTTGTTCAGAAACTGCTGAATATCAGTAATTAAATTTTGTATATCGGAATTTTCCGGATTGAGTTCCACAGCTTGTTTCAAATAATCCAAAGCTGATTCATATATTTCTGTTTTCTGCTGATACAATTGCTGATATTCTTCAGCGTATTTTTTGTTCATCAACTCATTTAATTTCTGGGTAATCTCGGCATCTTCAGCCAAAGCGATATTTGCCAGCATCAAATGGGCATTTTCAGACGAAAACTTATTTTCAATAGCATTTTTAAAATATCTTTCTGCCCGTTCAAAATCGTGCCGGTTGTAATAATACACACCTATATTATATTGCAACAACGGATTATCCGGAAAAGCTCTCATCAACCTTCTAGCATACATCAGATACAAAGTATTCCGGTTGGTTTTCTGATACAGTTCCAATACTGCCAAACCAACATTCAGGTTGGAATTATCAGCGTTGAAACCCTCCAGCAAAAAGCTTTCTGCTTCGGAATAATTTTGTTTGTTAAATAAAATTAACCCGAGATTAGCATTGATTTCTGCCCATTTGCTTTTTTCCACATAAGTATCCGAATTGCTGTATTTTTGTTGTCTGAGTCCGAGTTCCTGCAGATTTTTATCATGCCCGAATGATTCCACTCGTTGCAATTCCACATTGGTTGCCAAAAACAAGGTATCGCTACCATTGTATTTTAAATCGATAAGTTGACGGTATTTTGATTCGGCAAAATCATAATCTTCTGCTTTTACTGCCATTGATGCGGAATAGTACAAAAACAAAGTATCTTTCGGACTCAGACTATAAATCGAGTTGAACAATCTGGACGCATCATTGTATTGTTTATTCTGATTGTAATCAATCGCAGTATCAACCAGATAAGCCAAATGCCGTTTGAGTGTAGGTCGGGATTTTTCCGTAAGCTTACTGTCCAGTTCCTTTTCTTCCACTTCCTTAACCAGATTGAAATTCCGGATAGCTTCTTTGGTATTTTCCTGTCTGTTTTCTTTCTGTGACAACGCCAAACCGCTGTATGCACTGGCTTTCAGATAATAAAAATAAGCCTGTTGCTGATTAGTTGCTCCGTCAGTCAGAGAATCTTTTCCTGACAATAAAGTCAGCATTTGTTCATATTGTTTTCTGTCGAGTGCCTGCTCGGCAGAATCCAACAAATATTTTTGAGAAAAAACGGGGAATGATAGTAAAACCATTCCCCAAAAAAATATTTTTTTTAACTCCATAACGTTATTCGTTACTCTGTTTGGTTCGTATCGTTTTCGTCGATTTCCACATCGCCGATTTCTTCCTCTTCTTCTTTAATCACTTTCGCCACGGCAGCAATGGAATCGTTTCCTTTAATATTGATAAGCTTAACTCCTTGCGTGTTTCGCCCCATTACTCTCAAATCAGATACTCTCATTCGAATAGTCAATCCGGATTTGTTAATAATCATCAAATCATCATTATCTGTTACCGATTTAATCGCTACGAGTAAGCCTGTTTTATCAGTGATATTCATGGTTTTCACACCTTTTCCGCCCCGGTTGGTTTCTCTGTATTCCTCCAAAGCCGAGCGTTTTCCGTAACCATTTTCTGACACCACCAAAATATCACTATCCATATCATTTACGGCAATCATTCCGATTACCTCATCATTGTCGCCTGCCAGCGTGATACCTCTCACACCCGAAGCTGTGCGTCCCATAGGGCGTGTTTTGGCCTCGTCGAAACGAACTACTTTTCCTGATTTTACAGCTACCAATACTTTTGAATTTCCATCGGTCAATTTTGCTTCCAGCAATTCATCTTCTTCTTTAATCGTGATGGCATTGATACCATTCTGACGTGGACGTGAATATTGCTCCAAAGGCGTTTTCTTTACCTGACCTTTTTTGGTCGCCATAATCACATAATGATTATTGATGTATTCTTCATCTTTCAAATCCTGCGTGCAAATAAATGCTTTTACCTTGTCATCTGATTCGATATTAATCAAATTCTGAATAGCACGTCCTTTGCTGGATTTACTTCCTTCCGGAATTTCAAAAACCCGCATCCAGAAACATTTTCCTTTTTGTGTGAAGAACAACATATACTGGTGGTTAGTTGCCACATATAAAGCTTCCAGAAAATCCTGGTCTCTGGTTCCTGCAGATTTTTGCCCGACCCCGCCTCTGTTTTGCGTTTTGTATTCAGAAAGCGGTGTGCGTTTGATATAACCTGCGTGAGAAATGGTAATTACTACCTGCTCGTCCGGAATCAAATCTTCGATATTCATTTCGCCTCCGGAATATTCAATTGAAGAACGGCGTTCATCACCATATTTATCTCTGATTTCAACCAATTCTTCTTTGATTAAGTTCATTCGCATTTCTTTGCTTGCCAACAATTCTTTCAAATGATTGATTAATTTCATGATTTCTTCATACTCCGCTCTAAGTTTTTCCTGCTCCAGACCGGTCAGCTGACGCAATCTCATCTCAACAATTGCACGTGCCTGAATTTCGGTCAGTTCAAAACGGTCAATTAATTTCTGACGGGCTTCATCGGCATTGCTTGAAGAACGGATAAGGGCAATCACTTCGTCAATATTATCCGACGCAATGATTAATCCTTCTAATATATGAGCTCTTTCTTCTGCTTTTCTTAATTCAAATTGTGCTCTACGCGTTACTACATCGTGTCTGTGTTCTACGAAATAGTGAATCAAATCTTTCAGGTTGAGCATTTGCGGACGTCCGTTGACCAACGCAATATTATTCACACTAAAGGATGATTGTAACTGCGTGTATTTAAACAACATATTCAGCACAATATTCGGGATAGCGTCACGTTTGAGTACATAAACAATACGCATTCCTTTTCTATCCGATTCATCTCTGATGGTTGATATTCCTTCAAGTTTCTGCTCATTGACCAAATCGGCAGTTTTCTTAATCATTTCTGCTTTATTGACCAAATAAGGAATTTCAGTTACCACGATACACTCTCGTCCGTTGATTTCTTCAAACTGGGTTTTGGCTCGCATTACCACACGACCACGACCGGTTTTGAACGCTTCTTTTACTCCTTCGTAACCGTAAATCACACCGCCTGTCGGGAAATCCGGAGCTTTTATATGCTCCATCAATTCGTCGATTTCAATGTCGTTGTTGTCGATATATGCCAAAGTTCCGTTAATCACTTCTGTGAGGTTGTGTGGCGCCATATTGGTTGCCATACCTACTGCAATACCCGACGCTCCGTTAATCAAAAGCTGTGGTATTCTGGTTGGCATTACTGTTGGCTCCTGCAATGTATCATCGAAGTTATTCTGAAAATCAACCGTTTCTTTTTCAATATCAGCCAGAATTTCTTCAGCCATTTTTTTCATTCTCGCCTCGGTGTAACGCATCGCTGCCGGACTATCGCCATCAACCGAACCGAAGTTTCCTTGCCCATCAACCAAAAGATACCTCAAACTCCAATCCTGTGCCATACGCACCATCGCGTCATATACAGATGAATCACCATGTGGGTGGTATTTACCTAAAACTTCCCCAACGATTCTCGCCGATTTTTTGTGCGGTCGGTTGGCAGATACGCCCAAATCATACATTCCGTACAACACACGGCGGTGTACCGGTTTCAAACCGTCCCGAACATCGGGTAACGCTCTGGAAACAATTACCGACATCGAATAATCGATGTAGGCAGATTTCATCTGTTCGTCAATATTAACCGGAATTATTTTTTCCCCTTCAGTCATATTAATTTATTTTTTTGTAACCAAAATATTAAAGTGTGCTAAGATACAACTATTAACTGAATTTTTAAAATTGTTTTTTTCAGAGGTATAAAAGATTTGATTCCTTTTGTCTTTTTAAAAAGTGAGTTTGTTTAAAGTTGAAATTTCAAATTATTCAATTGTGTTTTTTAACTTTTTAAAATCCTTGTTAATTTCTATGCTGTATTTTAAAGATACTTCCTTACGTCAGTATGAAATATGTCGTTTATCATACACTACATTTTTTAGTAGTCTGCACGACTTACTAACTTTTCAACTTTCAAACCTCCCCTATTCTTTCCTAACATACTTCAAATGCAGGCTATTCATCGGGTTGGTGTCCATACCGTGTACATTTTTCTGAACAAACCGGGCTACTTTATCATAAAACAATACAATAACCGGCTGGTCTGCTTGTGCAATAGCGTCCATTTCGGCATAATGAACCGCCCGCTCATTCGGGTCGTTAATCAAAAATGCTTTTTCATACATCCGGTCAAATTCCGGATTGGAATAATGTGTATAATTCGGCCCGTTGGGCGTGAAATTTTTACTGTAAAACAACGACAAATAGTTTTCCGCATCAGGATAATCCGCAATCCAGCTACCCCGGAAAAAACTCAGTTTGTTGGTCGCAATCGCCTGACGTAATGACGAAGGTGGCATCGCATCAATAGTTACCTTCAATCCCAATTTTTGCCATTCGCGTTGCAGATATTCCGCAATATCGAGATACGTGTTGTTGGTAGAAAGTGTGATTTCAATCGGTTTGGTTGATTTTGCCTGCAATTCCTTAATCAGTTCTCTGGCTTTCCGCGGATTATATTCTACCAGATTAACTGTTTCATAACCTGGCAATCCTTCCGGAATAATGCCCGAAACTTTACCACTTCCCATTCCGTTTCGTAAATAAGTAATCATTTTTTCCCGGTCAAAACTCATCGACAAAGCCCGGCGAAGTTCTGGCGAAATAGTGGTATCATTCATATTGAAACCAAGATATTCTGTATTCAGATATGGACCGGAAAGCATCTTGATTTGCTCTTTATATTTTTCCTGCAAATCGCCAGCTGGCGTAAGCAAATCATCTTTATACGACGGGTCTAATCCGGAAATAAAGTCCAGTTTTCCCTGAACAAATTGCAAAAAACCACTTTGTTTATCGGGCAAAAAAGTAATCGCTACCGACTCTAAATACGGTAATTGCTTACCATTAATATCTTTTTCGTGGTAATTCGGATTCCGCCGTAAAACCAACTTGATATTTTCTTCCCAGATTTTGAAATAAAAAGGCCCAGTTCCGACAGGATTAGAGCGGAAATCAATAGCCGGGTCTTCGGTAATTTCCTTAGGGACAACTGATGCATATTTCATCGACAACAAACCCAGAAAAGCCGGAAAAGGTTTGCCGAGCGTTATCTGTAAAACCGTGTCATTAACAGCTTTATAATCTTTCACATTCTGGAAAACCCACGTGCCAGGCGAAGCCAGTTTTTCACTTAACAAACGGTCAAAACTATACACAAAATCGTCAGCAACCACTACCCTCGTACTATCTGTACCAAAATTCGCATGCTTGTGAAAATACACATCATCACGAAGCGTGAAAGTATATACCAATCCGTCATTGCTGATTATCCAGCTTTTGGCAATATCGGGCTGAGGAATCAGGCTATCGTTTAACTGAATCAATCCATTAAAAAGCTGATTACAAGGCCAAATAATCGCTTGATTCCGGGCGAATGCCGGATCCAGAGTCTGGATATTTGCACTTTCGTTGTAACGGAACACCAGATTATTATCCGTATTATCCTTTTGTTGATTGCAGGATATGAAAGTCATACTCAACAGCAGAGCAAAAAATAACAGCCAATCCGAAATTTGTTTATAACTTTGCAACGACATTTTAATTTTGAAAATTAAGATGTAAATATATAACGATTTTTTCGGTTTGATGATGAACAGCACGACACTTAACAGAAAAAAAGTAGCCTTTTATACTTTGGGTTGCAAGTTGAATTTCTCAGAAACTTCGACCATTACCCGTGATTTTACGCAAAAAGGTTACGACCGGGTAGATTTTGAAGATGAAGCGGATATTTACGTGATAAACACTTGTTCGGTAACGGAAAATGCCGACAAGCAATTCAAACAAATCGTCAAGAAAGCGTTGCGGAAAAATCAAAAGGCCTTTGTGGCGGCAATCGGTTGTTATGCTCAGCTCAAACCTGAAGAACTGGCAGATGTGAACGGTGTGGATTTGGTTTTGGGTGCGACCGAAAAATTCAAAATCACGGATTATATCAACGATTTGTCAAAAAACGATATGGGCGAAATCCATTCGTGCGAAATTGAAGATGCCGATTTCTATGTCGGGAGTTATTCGATTGGCGACAGAACCCGGGCTTTTCTGAAAGTTCAGGACGGTTGTGATTACAAATGTACTTATTGCACGATTCCACTGGCACGTGGTATTTCCCGTTCAGATACGATGGAAAATGTAATGAAAAACGCTGCTGAAATTTCAGCCAGAGGCATTAAAGAAATTGTATTGACAGGCGTGAATGTCGGTGATTATGGCAAAGGCGAATTCGGCAACAAAAAGCACGAACATACTTTTTTGGATTTAGTTCAGGCACTGGATACTGTTCCGGGAATCGAGCGTTTGCGGATTTCTTCTATTGAACCGAATCTTCTGAAAAACGAAACCATTGACTTTGTTTCAAAAAGCAAATGTTTTGTTCCTCATTTTCATATTCCGCTGCAATCGGGCAGCAATACAATTTTAAAGAAAATGAAACGCCGTTATCTGCGTGAGCTGTATGCCGACCGCGTGGCGAAAATTCGGGAAGTAATGCCCGACGCTTGTATTGGTGTGGACGTTATTGTCGGATTTCCGGGCGAAACCGATGAATTGTTTTTGGAAACTTACAATTTCTTGAACGATTTGGATATTTCGTATCTGCATGTTTTTACCTATTCGGAGCGTGACAATACCGAAGCCGTTTTGATGGACGGCGTGGTTCCGGCAAATGTGCGTGCAAAACGTAGTAAAATGTTGCGAGGTTTATCGGTAAAAAAACGCCGGGCATTTTATGAAAGTCAGCTTAATACGACACATATCGTTTTGTTTGAAAGCGAAAATAAAGAAGGATATATTCATGGATTTACCGAAAACTATGTCAAGGTAAAAACACCATGGAATCCGGATTTGGTTAATACACTGCATGAAATTACTCTAACAAAAATTGATGACGACGGAATCGTTCGGTTGGAGTTTTTAACGGAGGAATAGGATATATTAATACAGTAATTCTGGCAGGTCTTTAACCTCTTTACTCAGTTGCTGAATGTTCAGATGATAAAAGTTACAAATCTTTATTAAACTTACTGCACTGGGTTTTGAAGTGCCAGCTTCCCATTTGCCCACTGCAGTTTTGGAAACCCCTAGCTCGTAGGCTAATTCTTGCATCGACATTCTTTTCTTTTTACGCAATATGTATAGTTGTGTACCTAACGTATTCATTGATTTTCTTTTTCTTGTCAATTTATCTAACAAACCTCTTCCATAGGGTTTGTTTTTTCATAGCGGAGCAAATATAAGGTGTTTTTAGATAAATTTTGTAAACTAAAGTTGTTTTTCGCATATATTTCAGACTTTTTATGCAAAAGTCCACTATAGTTGCCTAATTCTTACATTTTTTGTGATATGTTTGTCGCAATAAAAACATTCTTACCTTCGTTCTACTAAAAGCCAAGTGCACGTGGTGAGTAGGTTGGATGATTTTAAGAACGTTTTTTGGAGTAACAAAATTATTTATTAATCATCTAAAAAATTTAATAACGATGAAAAAGATTTTATTTACAGCTATCGCGATGGTAGCTTTTGGATTAGGTGCTAATGCACAAACAGATGAAGCTGAGTGCTTACGTAAAGCTAACAATCATGCAGACGGTCTAAAAGACAAAGGCTATAGTGATGAACAAATTGATGCAAGTCGTGCAGGCTACTATCAAGGTTGTTTAGATCAAAAGAAAGAAAATAAGGAGCCTAAGAAGAAAACTAATATTATAATGAAGTCCGGCAAAGGAGGTGGCATTAGTATTCAATAAATTACGATGTCATAATCATTACAACTAAAGCTACTCGACTTTGAGTAGCTTTAACATTACAAATTATCTTATTTACAATATGACAATGATTAACAAAATTCTGAGAGCCTTTTTCTTTTTGTTCACTCCTTTGGTTTATGCTCAAACTCACATAGCAACCTACGAGCTAACCGTAATTGAAAAGGAAAATTACGACGAGTTTTTGGTAATGGCACAAGAGGATGCTTATACCAACAACTTTTATCTGATTTTTGACAAGGATTATTCGTTGTTTACATCAGACAATATTTCATCAGATAAAGTTGGTATGAGTGATGCCATAGCCAGCTTAACAAATGAATTAATATTCGACAAGCAACAAAAAAGCTATCATATAGAGAAAACTATTTTTAATACGGGAGAAACGTACTGCATAAAACGCAGTGAATTGGTAGAATGGCAAATTACCGACGAGAAGAAAATTATTAATAATATTGAATGTTACCGTGCTGTCGGCACATTAAGATCATATAACAAAACTGGAGACAACTTCATTGACGCTTGGTTCGCCCCTTCCATACCATATTCTTACGGTCCAAGTTACTTTAATGGACTTCCTGGTCTTATATTGATGGTAGTTGATAACAATCAATATTTTTTTAGTTTATCAGAGATTCATTTTGATGTGGAAATGAATAAAGACAGTAAAACAATACCTGAAAAAATCTGTACAGAAAATGTAATAACTTATCAGGAATATACCAAAATATTATCCGAAACAAACAATTAAAACTAAATGCCAAAAACAGCTTTTTACTGCTTTCTATTTTTACTTTCCGTTTTAATTTCCGCACAAGCCCAAACCCTTACCGGAATGGTCAAAGACGACTTTGGCGAACCATTAGAAAACGCCAATGTTATTGCTCGGGCAACAGACGGTAAAAAAGGCATCAAGTTTGCCATGGCAGACCATTTAGGACGGTACAAAATGGAAATGGACACCGCCACCAATTACCTGATTTCTGTCAATTACATTGGTCATGTGGGCGATACCCTGCATTATAATTACCAAAAACCTATCACACATCACGATTTTGTGCTCATTAACAAAGGCGAAGAACTCAAAGAACTTATCATTGAGTATGATTATCAGCCCGTGATTGTTAAAAAAGACACCCTGATATATGATGTTTCAGCCTTTACCGATGGTACTGAACGCAAGCTGAGAGACCAATTGGAAAAACTCCCTGGTGTGGAAGTGACCGATGCCGGACAAGTAAAAGTACAAGGCAAAACGGTCACACAATTTATGGTGGAAGGGCAAGGTTTTTTCGGCGGTGGGAGCCGATTGGGCGTAGAAAACATTCCGGCTGATGCCGTGGACAAAGTAGAAGTTTTAGACCATTTTACCGAAGTGGGACACATGAAAGAGGTTTCTGGCTCGGACGATTTGGCAATGAATATCAAACTCAAAGAAGACAAGAAAAAATTTGTTTTTGGCGACATACGAGCCGGTGCGGGAAACAACCAATTTTATGAAACCAACGCCAGTTTGTTTTACTATTCGCCAAAGATTAATTGGAGCGTGATTGGAAACCTCAACAACTTTGGCTCACAGTTGCTGACCTACGACGAAATATTTCGGTTTGAAGGCATTCGGAGTATTTACACCCGAGACAATAACCAAGAACAGTTGATTAACCTGCACAGCTACATGGAGCCCAATACCGACGTAGTGGAAAACAGAAATCAGTTTCTGGCAAGTGACATGCGGTACTCTTTCAATAAAAAATGGGATATAAAAGGCTTGTTTCTCATGAACAAAAACTGGCAACAATCCAAAACTGAACAATCGATTGAATATCTGCAAAACCAAGGTATTACCTTTGAAGAACGCTGGAATAATGCCAATAGCAAAAATCAATTATTCTCCGGAAGAATCAATGTGGATTTCAGACAAAACAGAAACACAACTTGGAAATATAATATCCAACTTGCTGCAACAAACAACAACCGATTGAGTGAAGTTTTATCTGCTTCAGATAACGAACAAAAAAACCTGGTATCTTCATCTGATGTTGATAATTTTGCTTTATCTCAATTGTTTGAATTTCATAAAACAATCAACAAAAAGCACAAAGCGAGTTTCGTGGCAACACACCTTTACAGAAAAGAGACCCCTGAATATCGGTGGGAGTCTAATCAACCTTTTCTAGCAGATGCGATTTTGTGGAATGCCGCCAATAATTATGCACTCCGAGAAGTTCAAAATTCTAATCACAATCAATTCCAACTCAACCTAAAACATTATTGGATTGCTGCAAGAAATCACCATTTTTACACCACTTTGGGGTATGATTTTACGCAAACTAATTTAAGTATTTCCAATCATTTGAGCGATAATGAATCATGGCAAAGCTTGTACAATCAAGGTTTTGACAATCAATTACTTTATCAACTGTACAATCCGTATATGGGATTAGAATATAAGTTTTTGTATAAAAAATTTACTTCAACCATCGGGTTGTTTGCTAATATCTATCAGTTATACAACCAATATCCTGATAAAAATCATCGGTTTACAACCACGCAACTCGAACCTGAAATTAATCTGGAATATGAATTTAATCGTAGTGAAAGCCTAAAGTTTACTTACCGATTGAACAATCAATTTATGGGTGCTTCAGAATATACCGACAGATGGCAAATCAGCTCATTCAATGCTTTGTACAAAGGGAATGCCTTGCTGAGCAACTTGCAATATCAAACTGCTTTTTTTCGGTATTCAAATTTTAGCATGTATTCCGGATTTACCACTTATGGTTCAATATCTTACAACAAACGGAACAAAAATATTCGCAACAGTGTGGAAATTTCAGGCATCGACCAGTTGTACGAAACCATGATGGTAAATAGTCCGCAAAGCAATCTGAATGCCCACGCATCTATCAGCAAACGTTTTAAGAAAATAGAATTGAGCGTAAATGGTTCAGTGAGCTGGAACAAATACACGCAGCTGACCAATAATGAGGAAGTGAATTTTAAACAAAATTCACAATCTATCGGAGGCGGAATTCGAACCTTGTTTAAGCAAACACCTAATGTTACGGTTCGATACAGCAAATATTTTAATCAAATGTACAGCTCATTCGACAATGTATCGCAGTCAGATTCGTTTACCATAAGTTTAGATGCTAAGTTTTTGGAAAACTTTTTACTAAAAGCCGACTATACTTGGTACCAAAATAGTTACAAGTCAGAAAAAATCATAACACAACAAACCAATGCTTACCTGGAGTTTCACAAAAAAGACAATCCGTGGACTTTTATGCTCAAAGGAAACAACTTGCTGAACAACGGTATCAAAAACCAGATTTCCTTTAGCGATTTCATGATTCACAATTCCACTACCTATATTTTACCTCGCTCAATTTTGTTTTCGGTTCAATATAAATTGTAATTTTGCAGGTAAATCAATCTTAATGAAAACAGCATTAATAACCGGTGCTTCTTCCGGAATCGGCTGGGCAACCGCCAAGGAATTAGCCAAAGATTTCCGTTTGATTTTATGCGGACGAAGACAAGAGCGTTTGGCACAGCTTGCCGAAGAACTCGGTGATACGCCTACACAAATCCTTACTTTTGACGTAGCAGACAAAAAAGCAGTTTTTGAGGCTGTGGACAGCCTGCCCGACGATTGGAAAAAAATCGACGTGTTGATAAACAATGCCGGTAATGCTCACGGATTAGCCAGTTTTCAGGAAGCCGATTTAACGGATTTGGAACTAATGATTGACATCAACGTAAAAGGTTTGATGTATGTAACCAAAGCGTGTTTGCCTTATATCAGAAAAAATCAAAACAGCCACATAATTAATCTTTCTTCCATTGCCGGCAAACAGGTGTATGCCAACGGTGCGACTTACTGTGCAAGCAAATGGGCAGTCGAGGCACTCACTCAGGGTATGCGGATTGATTTTCTCCCGTTGGGTATCAAAGTGACATCAATAGCACCCGGAGCGGTGGAAACCGAATTTTCTTTGGTTCGGTTTAAAGGTGATACAGAAAAAGCCCGAAAAGTGTATGATAATTATGACCCTTTGGTTGCGGAAGATATTGCACGAACCATTAGATATACTTTAGATCAGCCTGAACATGTACAACTGGCTGATATTACCGTGTTGCCTAAGGCTCAGGCGAGCGGAACTGCTTTTTGGAAAAAATAATAACTGATTATTTTTTTATTCCGCATAATTCAGTGGCCTCATCAAGGATTTCCTGCCGGATTTCCGGTTTGAAATTAAAATGCTCGAGTAGCACAGGATTATCTACAATTTCTCTGACCAGCAAGCAGTTTTTGGATAGCATCATGTGTTTTTGCATGTCGTTCAGTGAGGTAAGACATGTGATCGGATACAATCCGAAACGTTCGGTGAGTGATTTGATATTTCTCCCCTCAGGATATGACCATGAAAGTAATTCTATGCCATAATATTCCGCAAAGGCAATACTGTCTGAAGTGAAATGAGCATTGGTAATCAAACAGCCATACGCCGGGTGCAGCTGTTTGCCGAAGTAGTCAAATTTATTCGGTTTCAGGTCATTAAATCTGGATAAAAAATACATCGGTGTGGTTACCCCTATTTTGGCAGAATCATCATTACGGAATTTACATTCACAAACCCATAGTTCGTCTTGCCGGGCTGCCAATACATCAATTTCATGCGTAACAGCACAACCTTGAAGTGTCTGGCTGGTAACAGCGTCCATTCCTTGTTTTTGGAATAGTTTGGCTATCCATTTTTCAAAGTGATAACCTTCCGGTCCTAATTGTTTAATCGCTGATTTCAGACTGTAACGAGCTGCAAAAGAACGTCTTAATTTTTTAAGTGCAGTAAAAGCCCGCCCGTACAATTCTTTGGTTCCGATACCATCATAAATATCTTCGGTCACTTTTTCATAAACCAAATCGGCTTCGGTCGAACTTGCCCCCGACTGTAAAAGTGAATTCCTGAGCGATTCAGAATCGAAAGAAGCGAACTCACCGTCTTGTTTTTTTACTCTGATTGAATTATTCATTTTTATGATGTCAGCCGGTCTTTAACAAATTCTATCTGCGTTTTTCCGTGAGGTGCTGGTTTTCCGTCCTCTCCCAGATTTACCATGATAATTTTGTCCACAGTAATAATCGTATTTCGGGTCATTTTATTTCTTGCTTCGGCTTTCAGTTCGAGCGAAGTATTTCCGAATTTGATGACTTCAATGCCAATTTCAACAATATCACCTTGTTGGGCAGAATTCATAAAGTTAATTTCAGACATATATTTAGTCACTACGTGAGGGTTTTCCAACTGAATAATACTGTACAAAGCCGCTTCTTCATCAATCCAAGCAAGCAATTTTCCTCCGAAAAGGGATTTATTCGGGTTTAAATCTTCGGGTTTAACCCATTTTCTGGTATGAAATCTCATTTTAAACAATATTAATGATTAATCGTTTCTATTTCGTCCGGATTGTGTTTATGTTTGAACAAAACTGCAAATAAAACTGCAATAATAAGGGCATAAATCGCAAATGAAATCCAGATGCTGTACCAATCTCTTACCCCATCGTGCGTAAAATATTTCTCAATCGCCCAACCTGAAACCACACTTCCGAGAACAGCTCCAAAACCGTTGGTCATCATCATAAACAATCCTTGTGCAGAAGAACGGATTTTGGCGGTTGTATTGGTTTCCACAAACAATGACCCCGAAATATTGAAAAAATCGAATGCCATTCCGTAAACTACACAAGACAAAATAATTAACGAAAGTCCGAAACCATCGGGACTTCCATATGCAAAAAATCCAAAACGCAGAACCCAAGCAATCATACTGAAAAGCATTACTTTTTTGATTCCGAATTTTTTCAGAAAAAATGGAATAGCCAAAATAAACAGGGTTTCGGATATTTGTGAAATCGACATAATTATGGTTGAATATTTCACTACAAAAGAGTCGGCATATTCAGGAAAATGCTTGAATTCATCGAGAAAAACATCTCCGTAGGCATTGGTCAGTTGCAAAGCTCCTCCCAAAAACATAGAAAAAATAAAGAACAAAGCCATTTTGTAATTCACAAAAAGCTTGAAAGCTCCAAGTCCTAATGTTTCAGAAATCGATGCGTTTTCTTTGGTGAGATTTTGAGGGCGGACTTTAGGAAGTGTAAAAGCATAAACACCAAGTATAACAGCCATGATTCCGGCTATATAAAACTGATTTTCAGAAGCTTTGTTTCCTGTAAGGTTAACTGCCCACATCGCTACAATAAACCCGACCGTTCCCCAGACACGAATAGGCGGAAAAACCTTAACTACATCAAAATTATTACTTTTCAAAACCGAATATGAAACTGAATTTGATAAAGAAATCGTCGGCATATAAAAACACATCGCCGCAAACATGACATATATAAAAATCGTAGGATTGTCAATCGTGGTAAGATAAAACAAAGTCAGACCGTACAGAATATGAAGAGCACCGTATAGTTTTTCAGCATTAATCCATCTGTCTGCTACGATTCCCGTAAGCGTAGGCATAAAAATAGATGCAAACCCCATCGTGGCAAAAACCAGCCCGAATTGTGTTCCGTCCCAGCCTTTGGTTCCAAACCAGAAATTTGCAATAGTAATCAGCCAAGCTCCCCAAACAAAGAATTGCAGGAAACTCATTACGGTTAATTTCGATTTTAGGTTCATTTTCAGGAAAATGTTAGTTATTCATGCGTTGTTGTGCAAGATTCAAAATCTGTTCAAATTGTTGTTCTTTGTTCAATTCTGAATTGTCGATTACGATAGCATCATCGGCTTTGACCAAAGGCGAATCTTTGCGGGTGGTATCAATCTCATCTCGTTCCTGCACATTTTTCAAAACCTCATCATAGGTTACCTCCTGCCCTTTTTCCTGCAATTCTAAAAAACGGCGTTTGGCACGGATTTCTGTTGAGGCAGTCATAAAAATTTTCAACTCGGCATCAGGAAAAACAACCGTTCCAATGTCTCGTCCGTCCATAACCACACCTTTTTCGGTTCCATAAAGCTGTTGTTGCTGAACCAGTTTAGAACGAACTTCCGAAACCGCCGCGATTTTGCTCACAAACTTTGACACTTCCATCGAACGGATTTCCCTTTCTACATTAATATTATTGAGGTACATTTCAGCAAAACCCAAATCAGGATTAAAGTGAAAAGTCAGCGAAATATCAGGTAGTTTATCAATTAGTTTCTGGATAGCAAAAGAGTTTTCGGTAATGATTTTCTGTTGTATGGCGAATAAAGTAACGGCACGATACATCGCACCGGTGTCCACATAAACATAATTCAAGGCTTTAGCCAAATGTTTCGCCAACGTACTTTTTCCCGTAGATGAATATCCGTCAATGGCTATAGTAATTTTTTTCAATCGTTTTCAATTATAATTTAACAATCAGTCCGAACAAACTTGTGTTGGACGCAATGGTGTATCTGGAATAGGAATAATTTACCGCAAAACGGTTAAATTTCAATCCCACACCTACGGACAATCCGGAAAAATGGCGTTTTTCCAAAATCCGCATTTCTTCTCCTCTGCGGAAGTTATATGCCAATCTTAAATTGAATTTCTTTTCCGGGAAAAATTCTGCACCAATAATCACGTGGCGAATTAAATCATCAAAAAAACCGGTTTTTTCTTCCGTAACCGTTCCGTCCAAATCTGTATTTGCCCGATTGGGATTGGAAAATGAAACCTTCCAGGATTGTAATTGGTCTAATGTTAAATGCCAGCGAATAGGTACATTTTCTAATTTTTTGGAAACTCCCAAAGTCACTTCAAAAGGCATATCTTCCCGCAAATCGCTGTAGGTCGTGATTTGTGTACCGATATTTCTCAACGTTAAAGCCGCATTCCAACCGGTTTCCGGGTCAGCATACATCGCTCCTAAATCAACTGCCGCACCGACAGAATTATAATTTTCCAGCACCGACGAGATAAATTTTGCATGAGCGCCCACGTGAAAATTTTCCGCTATCGGAAGCGCATATCCGACAGATATCGCCATATCATTCCCTGAAAAAGTACCGGTTTTCAGTCCGTTTTCGTCATATCCGTCGATAGAGCCATAGCTCAAATAAGTAACACCGATATGAAAAGTCCGGTCTGATTTCAATGTTTTGGCATAAGCCGCAGAGCCATAAAAAACGCTGCCGTAGTAATTTCCGAAATTCAAAGACAAGTGATTATTCATTTCTGCATTAATAGCCGCCGGATTGAGCAACGCCTGATTGATATCGCCGTCGTAATTGGTAATATTGTTACCGCCCAATGCTGCCTGACGCGGCGAACCAGTCAGATTAAGAAAGCTGTATGCCTTGTCTCCGCCAATTTGTGCTTCGGCAGGCAAGACCGTCAGTATAAAAAATGCGAATAGAAATACTCGAAACATGTAAGTTTTTATTTGTAGAAACGAAGATATTAATTTTTATATTGTTGAGAAAGAGATTTGTTACTTTGTTAAACAGATTTTTTATTTACCATAATAATTGTTTAAAGTTAAAAGACTGTTCAAACTTGGGCTGAGTACTGAAAGATGAAAAAACAATTGAATAGTTTAAAATTTTAGTCGTAAAATTCCAACTTTGGTTGTAGCGATACCTCTTTAAACAATTATAATTATTTTTGGCACAGTAATTGTGTGTTTGCAACCGATTTAAAATTTAATTCACTATGAAAAAGTATTTATCAATTGCATTGGCTGTGTTCGCTATGTCTGCAATAAGCAACAAGGCTATGGCACAGGAAAAAGAAACTACCACACCGGTATTAGAGGTAGAACAAAAAATTGAGGAAAAGGTTACTCCTATAACCTCTGAATTAAAAACTATTACGGAAGAAGAAGCCCTGAAAGCCGAAGAAGCTCAACAAAAAGCAGAGGAAGCCAAACAAAAAGCTGAAGAAAAAGCTCAAAAACAGGCTGAAAAAGCTAAGAAAAAACAAGCTGATGCAGAAGCAAAAGCAGCAAAAGCCGCTCAGAAAAAAGCAAAGGCAGAAGCCAAAGCTATTAAAAAAGAGCAAAAAATGGCTAAGCAAAAACAAAAATTAGAGCAAAAACAAGCCAAAGCAGAAGCTAAAGCTGTCAAAAAAGCGGAAAAAGCAGAAAAAGCACGTGAGAAAGCACTAAAACAATATGAAAAAATCTCTAAAAAGCATTCTAAAGTAAAAATTGATATAGAAAAAGCGAAAAACAAGTTAGAGAAAAAACAACTCAAAGGAAAAATGTCGCCAATAGATATTCAGAAAGCTGAATTGAAAATCAAAGACAAAGAGCTTAAACTCAAAGAACTTGAGCTAAAAATGCAACAAGCAGAAAGAAAAGCAAATTAAAATTAATTTGTGTAAACATAAAAAGGCTATCAGATTGATAGCCTTTTTCTATGATTTTTTTATCATATTATTTTTCAAACTCCTTTAAAGTTTCCGTGATGATTCTCACACAATCCAGAATCTGAGCTTCAGTCATGACCAACGGTGGTGCAAAACGGATAATATTTCCGTGTGTTGGTTTTGCCAGCAAACCATTGTCACGTAGTTTCAAGCAAATATTCCACGCAGTATCGCTATCCGGAGAATCGTTAATAACGATAGCATTGAGCAACCCTTTACCACGAACCAATTGACATATCCCGGAATTCGCGATATACTTGTTCATTTCACTGCGGAAAAGTTCGCCTGATTGTGCTGCTTTTTCTGCCAGTTGTTCGTCAATAACCACATCTAAAGCAGCCATTGCTACAGCAGCAGCCAACGGATTTCCACCGAAAGTCGAACCATGTTGTCCCGGTTTGATAACTTTCATCACTTCGTCATTCGCCAATACGGCAGACACCGGATACATTCCGCCCGACAATGCTTTTCCAAGCACCAATACGTCTGGTTTTACATTTTCATGGTCAACTGCCAATAGCTTTCCGGTTCGGGCAATCCCGGTTTGTACTTCATCAGCAATAAACAAAACGTTGTGCTGTTCACACAGTTCTTTTGCTTTGGTCAGATAGCCTTCCTGCGGAACATACACACCGGCCTCACCCTGAATAGGCTCTACCAAAAATCCGGCAATGTTTTTATTGTTTTTCAATACTTCTTCCAAAGCGTTTACATCATCATAAGGTATGCGGATAAAACCCTCGGTATAAGGGCCATAATTCTTTTTAGCATCTTGGTCGTTAGAAAAAGAAATGATGGTTGTTGTTCGTCCGTGGAAATTATTTTCGCAAACCACGATTAACGCTTGATTTTCCGGAATCTGTTTCACTTCATAGGCCCATTTTCTGGTTAGTTTCAAAGCGGTTTCCACCGCTTCGGCCCCGGAATTCATCGGCAGAACTTTATCAAACCCGAAAAGTTCTGTGATTTTTTTCTCATAAACACCTAATTTGTCGTTGTAAAAAGCTCTCGACGTCAAAGCCAAAGTATTAGCCTGCTCGGTCAAAGCCTTAACGATTGCCGGGTGGCAATGCCCTTGATTAACTGCTGAATAGGCGGACAAAAAATCGTAATATTTTTTCCCTTCCGCATCCCAAACAAATACACCTTCACCTTTGGATAATACTACTGGTAGCGGGTGGTAATTGTGTGCTCCGTACTGGTCTTCCAAAGCGATAGCTTGTGCTGAAGTAAGTGCTGACATAAAATTTATTTTATTATTGATATTTAATTATTCCTGCTTAAATCGGAGAGAAATCATCCGAGGTGCAAGTTACGAATATTTTGTTTTTTATACCTTATAATATAGGGTTCATTTTTAGAGCCTGTTTAAATTTATCTAATAATTTGTTTATGCTTCTTTTTGGTCATAACTGCGTTAAATTTTAAAACGATAGCTCTGCTATCCTTTGAAAATTTGTCTTGTTCTGCCTCAAAAATAACCTATAACCATTTTTACGATACAAATTTAAACAGGCTCTTACAGACAAAAACTTTTCCGGAGACTTGTCGTTTACATGCAAACAATTTTTATTTTTGCAATATGACAAGAAAGAACAGACGACAACCGGTTTTTTTTGAAAACCTGGAAGTAATAGATGCCGGAGCAAAAGGTGTATGCGTTGCGAAAGCTCCGGACGGGAAAATTGTGTTAATCCCCAATGTGGTTCCGGGCGATGTGGTTGATGTACAAACTACCAAAAAGAAAAAAGCCTTTTATGAAGCCCGTGCTATTAATATTAAGGAGTATTCCAAATACCGAACCGAACCGGTGTGTGAACATTTTGGCTACTGTGGAGGATGCAAGTGGCAAAATATGCAATATGAACAGCAATTATTTTACAAACAAAACGAGGTATATAACCATTTAAAGCGAATCGGAAAAATTGATTTGCCGGATTTTGAACCGATTTTAGGTTCAGAGAAAACCTATTTTTACCGCAACAAAATGGAATTTGCCTTTAGTGCTTCGAGATGGCTTACTCCGGAAGAAATTCAGTCGGGAGCAGAAATCGAGCGAGAAAATGCTTTAGGTTTTCATATTCCGCGAATGTGGGATAAAATTCTGGATATTAAAAAGTGCTGGTTACAGCAAGACCCGTCAAATGCAATTCGGAATAGCATCAGAGCATTTGCCAACGAACACCAGATGCCGTTTTTCAATCCGAAAGACCATACCGGCTGGTTACGCACGTTGATGATTCGCACCGCATCGACCGGCGAAATCATGGTTTTGTTACAGTTTTTTCATGAAGATGCGGAAAATCGTGAAAAACTACTGAGTTATCTGATGCAGACATTTCCGGAAATTACTTCTCTGCAATATGTGATTAACGAAAAACTGAATGATACGATTTACGACCAGGAAGTCATTTGTTATCACGGAAGGGATTATATTTTAGAAGAAATGGAAGGTTTGCAATTCAGCATCAATGCAAAATCTTTTTACCAGACCAATTCCGAGCAGGCGTATCAGTTGTATTCAATCACACGGGATTTTGCCGGACTGACGGGAAATGAAATCGTTTATGATTTATACACAGGCACCGGAACTATTGCTCAATTCGTATCGAAAAAAGCCGGAAAAGTAATTGGCGTGGAAGCTGTTCCAGAAGCTATTGCTGATGCCAAAATCAATGCCGAACGCAACCAAATTACAAATTGTGATTTTTTTGTCGGAGATATGAAAAATGTCTTCAATGACGAATTTATCCAAACCCACGGTCAGCCCGACGTAATCATTACCGACCCGCCACGTGATGGAATGCACAAAGATGTGGTGGCTCAAATACTGAAAATCGCCCCGAAACGAGTGGTTTATGTGAGTTGTAACTCGGCAACACAAGCAAGAGATTTGGCATTGATGGACGAAAAATACCGGGTGGTTCGTGTAAGACCCGTGGATATGTTTCCGCAGACACATCACGTGGAAAATGTAGTATTGCTGGAACTCCGATAGACAATAAAATAGCAAAGAAAAACTCTGATATAACATTTAAAATGAGATTTTAGACGAATAATTTTGTTATTTATAATATAAATTTTAATTTTAGCCAAACTATTTTATTTTTAGCACAAATGCGAAAACTATACCTTTCAGTAAATATGGCTTTGATGGCAACGTTTTTAGTCGGTTGCAATGACAAAACCAATCAAAATACAACTGATACCAACGAGGTTAAAGAAACCTATTCGAGCGGAGAGGTAAATGTCTATGTAGAAGAATCAGTAGTACCGATTTTTGAAGATATTGCTATGGTTTACACATCGGAATATCCTAAAGCGAGATTAAACACTGTCGCCTCTTCCGAAAACAGAATTGTAAATTTGCTGGCTCAGGACAGTATCCGGCTGGCAATCATGCCGAGAAAACTGACAAAGAAAGAAATAGATTTTTTTAAAGACAGAGTAAGCCCTAAACAAACTGCATTTGCCAAAGATGCTATTGTGTTTATTGCCAACAAAAGTTTTCAGGATACTTTGGTAAAATACGAAGATATTTTAGGGTATATCAAAAATCCGGAAAATTCTAAATACCAGTTTGTATTTGAGAATGCCAATTCTACATTGGTCAATCAGCTCATGCATGATGCCGGTGTAAAGAAAATCCCTGAACAGGTTTATTTTCGGGATAATGCGGAAAAAGTACTGGAATTGGTTACCCGGCACAAAAACCTGATTGGTGTGGTCGGACTGAACTGGTTGGTACAACCTAACGATACGATTACGGAGCTAATGAATGAAGTGCGGTCGCTTGCGGTTTATAACGCAGAAGAAAACAGTTATTTCAAAGCCAACCAATCGACAATCGCTGACGGAACTTATCCTTTGGTAAGAGAAATATATATCATAGATTTACAAGGAAAAAGCGGGTTAGGAACAGGTTTTGCTTCCTTTGCTGCCGGAGATAAAGGTCAGCGTGTGGTATTGAAATCCGGACTTTTACCTGTCAAAATTCCAACAAGAGAAATAAACATTAAAGATAATTAAGCTATTAACATAATAAAAGTATTCAGATACGTATGAAAAAAATTACCTACACATTATTGCTTTCGGCTTTGACAGCATCATTTGCCTGGTCACAAGATATTGCCCAGGTTGAATATGACATCAAATTTAAAAAATACGACACAGCCAAAGAAGCGTTGTATAAGTTGATGCGACAAGAGCCAAAGCCTAAAGAGGGGAAATATTACTATAATATAGGTGTAGTTCATATTGAGCAAGGTTTTCCGGATTCAGCGATGATTTACCTCAAACAAGGTTTACTCGCTGTGAAAGACATTGATATCAATAATATAGCCATTGGTCGTATTGCACTGGACGAGGGTAAAGAGAAAGAAGCCAATTCCAAATTCAATGCTTCTTTGTACAAAACCAAATCCGGAGATATTGAATTTCTTTTGTTGATAGCTAAAAATTATATCGAATCCTCTAAGCCAGACACAGCAAAAGCGATTGAATTTGCTAAAAGAGCTTTGGAAGTTCAGCCTAACAGCATTGATGCTCGCCTAACATTGGCTGATGCTTATTTCGCTGAAAAAAGCATTCGAAACGCATGGGCAACTTTGTTAGAAATCAAAAGATTGGACGAAAACAATGTACCTATGCTGCATTCGATGGCAAAAATCCATAAATATAACAACGAGTTTCCAGAAGCTATTGAAAAGCTGGAATTAGCCATCAAGGAAAATGAAAATTACGAACCAGCTTATAAATTATTGGGTCAGGTTTATTTGGATTATGCCCGTTTTTCCGGTGACAGAACCAAGCGTGCAGAAGGTGTGAAAAACTACGCCAAATACCATGAAATGATTGGTAAATCTTTTGATTCAGACAACGAGTACGCTCAGTTTTTGGTTCGTTCATTTGATTTTGAAACATTACAAAAACTAACCGACCAAAACTGGCTCGAAAGAGGAGATAACTTTCCGTTGTATAAATTCAGAGGAATTGCTGAATTTGAGTTAGGAAACCGAGAAGAAGCCTTCCAGCATTTGTGGCAATACTTTGATGTACAAGACAAAACCAAGTTAAGAGGAGTGGATTTGCTGTACTACGGATTGTCTGAAATCGAAAAATCGAAAAATGCAGACGGTACATACAACGACGAAATGTACAACAAAGCCATTGATAACATTGCACAAGGCGTGAGCAAAGACCCCGCTTTGGCAGAGGAATTATATCAATATGGGTTGGAATTGTTCAATGAAGGAAAATATATGCAATCTTATTTCTTGTTTGATATAGGTACGCGTAATCCGAACAATCGAAATCTGGTTTACGATTCTTATTACAAAGGCACAACTTTGTATCTGCTTAGCGACGACCCGATGTTCAAAAACCAAAGACAAAAAGCGATTGAAGCATTCAATCTGGCTATCGAAGCTTCACCGACTTCTCACGAATCGTATTTGCAAAAAGCACGTACATTGATTCTGATGTCTGGAAATACCGTAGAAGCTGACGCAGAAAAAGCGTATGAAAAATATATTGACATCATTGAAGATAAAAACCTGACTAATGTAGAAACATTGAGAGACGGAGTGATTGAAGGTGCTACGTATATTGCTAATTACAACAAAGACAAAAATCCGGAAAAAGCAAAACGATATTATCAGAAAATATTGAACCTGCAACCGGAAAATCATGCTGTGAGAGAGAGGTTAAACAGTTTGAATTAGAGAAAAAGACCGGCTTTTTAGTCGGTTTTTTTTTATCCGCAATTTGTGCATTATCTTTGCATTAAAATTTAAAACAGTTGAAAAAAACAAATATTGAGCAAGGATTGGCATTACCTTTGATGGAATCTTTCTATACTATTCAGGGCGAAGGGCGATATACAGGGCATGCCGCCTATTTTATCCGTTTGGCAGGTTGCGACGTCGGCTGTCATTGGTGTGATGTGAAAGAAAGTTGGAACGAAAACCTGCACCCGGTTGTGCCGATTGAAAAGATGATAGAAGATGCTAAAGGAAACGGAAATCTAGTTGTGATTACCGGTGGCGAACCGCTAATGTGGAATCTGAACCCGCTTACAGCTTTGCTCAAACAAAACAATATGCAGACCAATATCGAAACTTCAGGAGCACACCCGTTGTCCGGACATTGGGACTGGATTTGTTTATCACCGAAAAAAAATAAATTGCCTTTACCGGAAATTTATGCAGTGGCAAATGAACTGAAATGTATTATTTATAATAAGCACGATTTTGAATTTGCCGAAGAACAAGCCCGAAAAGTCAACAAAAATGCGGTTTTGTATTTGCAGGTTGAATGGGATAAAAGAGAAAAGATGAATCCGTTGCTTATTGAATATGTAAAGAAAAATCCGAAGTGGAAAATATCCGTACAAACACATAAATATTTGGATATTCCTTAAAAAAAGAAAGCTATGAAGAAAAATGTACTTTTATTTTTATTCCTGTTCAGCGTGACCTCAGCTATGGCTCAGGCAAACAGAAACGATGTAAGAAAATTGCTGGACTTGGACGGCACAGTGCAAAAATACACCAATCTTGTGTACAGATTTGGCAAGCAATTGCCGACAGACAAAAAGAAAACTTTTATGGCAGATGCCAACAGGGTTGTTCATCAATTTGTTGAAGTACAGGTAAAAAATTATGCGGCTGAATTTACACAGAATGAAGTATTAAAGCTGATTGAGTTTTACCAATCTCCGCTGGGAAAAAAATATGTTCAAAAAAGTGTAGAAACCAACAGCAATCGGCATGCTGAATTACAGAATTTTGAAATCGAAATTCAGGGGCTTGCCATGAAATATATGATGTAAAGCAGTAAGAGTGTTTAATGTTTAAAGTTTTTTTTTGTTTAAAGTTGGATTTTCAAATTAATCAATGTTATTCAGTACTTAACTTTAAACTTTTCCAACTTTATAAACATTAAACAAACACAATATTATCAATCTAAAAATCAATGATTATGGCAAAAATATGGATTGCATTTTTCCTTCTCGCCCAAGCCGTGATGTATGCACAGCCTGTGGCAGAAAAAAGTCCGCCTTACTATATCAAATCAGTACATTTTGAAAAATCCGGTCAATCTCAGATACCGATTTTTAAGAAAAATACTAACATCACATTCCGGTTTGATGACTTGATGGCGAGCAATACCGATTATTATTACACCATTAGTTATCACAATTACGACTGGTCGCCGTCTGATTTGGTCAAAACAGAATATCTGTCCGGAATGGACGACGTACGCATCAAAAACATGCAAAATTCGTTCGGTACGTTACAAGCCTACACGCACTATGCCGTATCTCTTCCGAATGCGGATACCAAATTATCGTTGTCCGGAAATTATATGATACATATTTTAGACCAGGACAGAAATGAAATTTTCAGCAGGAAGTTTATCGTTTACGAAGAGCAAATTAACATCGGGGTGGAAATTGCCCGTCCGAGAAATCCTAAAACCAGCATTAGTAAACAAAATGTATATTTTTCATTTGATTATGGCGATGTCAATTACAACAATCCCAGACAGAATTTCAAAATAGCGATTTTCCAGAACGGCAGATTTGATAATGTGATAAATAACATCAAACCGCAATATGTGATGGGAACGCAATTCAGATACCGTTATGAAGAAGAAACCCAGTTTTGGGCAGGAAACGAATATTGGTATTACGAAAACAGCCGTCTTACGCAAGTGAACAACATGGTCAGAAACGTAACGTCAGACACCGGTTTGTACAACAGTTTCCTCTACACATTTGAACCTCGTAATTACTATACATTTTTTGAAGATTTGGACGGAGCTTTTATCCCGAATAACAGAGACCGTACGAATCATCAGATTGAATCAGATTATGCCTGGGTTTATTTTTCTTTAAAGATAGAAGAAAAAACTGACGAGCCGATTTACATCGTCGGGCAGTTCAACAACCACGAAATCAGTGATGATTATCTGCTTGAATATAATTCTTCAACAGGATTATATGAAATAGCCCTTTTGCTCAAGCAAGGTTTTGTCAATTACCGGTTTGTTACCGCTAAAGGACAAAAAATAAATGATGAAAATTCCATTGATGGAAATTTTTATGAAACCGAAAATCTGTATCAGGTATTGCTCTATTATCGCGGAAACAACGACCGGCATGATGCTGCAATTGGATACGGCGATGCGGAAAGTATAAATATCACGCAATAATTTCATTATACCTTCAAATATTCGTAAATTTGAAACCATCTTCTCGGCAAGTAAAAACCAAGAAGAAATATCATAGATTTTTAATTAAAATAAAAAGACTAAAGTTATGCCAAAAGGTTTTTTTAACGTGCCGGTAGCCCAAAACGAACCGGTAAAAACTTACGCACCGAATTCCCCGGAAAGAGAAGAAGTTCTCAAAACGTACAAAGAAATGTACAATCAGGAAGTAGATATTCCATTATATATCGGAGGAGAAGAAATCCGAACCGGAAATACCAAAAATTTATTCCCGCCGTTTGACCACCAACATCACTTGGGAGTGTATCACACTGCTGACGAAACATTGGTAAAAAAAGCTATCGACGCTGCTTTGGAAGCCAGAAAAAAATGGTCACAAATGTCGTGGGAGCACAGAGCATCAATTTTCCTGAAAGCTGCCGAATTACTTGCCGGACCATACCGAGCTAAAATCAATGCAGCAACAATGATTGCTCAGGCAAAAACTGTTCATCAGGCAGAAATCGACTCTGCGTGTGAGTTTATCGACTTCCTGCGATTCAATGTACAGTACATGACCGAAATCTACAAACAACAACCGATTTCTTCTAAAGGAATCTGGAATCGTGTAGAGCAAAGACCATTGGAAGGTTTCGTTTATGCCATCACACCGTTTAACTTTACCGCTATTTCCGGAAATCTGCCGTCTTGTGTGGCAATGATGGGTAACGTGGTGGTTTGGAAACCAGCGGCAACACAAATTTATTCTGCAAAAGTAATCGTTGAAGTATTTAAAAAAGCCGGATTGCCAGATGGTGTTATCAACGTAGTTTATGGTAATTCAGGAATGATTACTGATACCGTTTTGGCAAGCGAAGACTTTGCCGGAATCCATTTTACGGGTTCAACAAGTGTTTTCAACAGCTTCTGGTCAACTATCGGGCAAAATATCAGCAAATACAAAACTTATCCGAGAATTGTTGGGGAAACCGGCGGTAAAGATTTCGTTTGGGCACACCCAAGCTCTGACGCCAAAGAAGTTGCCACAGCATTATCCCGCGGTGCGTTTGAATACCAAGGACAAAAATGTTCGGCGGCTTCCCGTGCTTATATCCCAAAATCGTTGTGGGAAGAGGTAAAAAAATATGTAACTGACGATTTAAACTCATTCAAAATGGGGTCACCGGAAGATATGAGCAACTTCATTTCGTCGGTAATCAGCGAATCTTCCTTTGACAAATTAGCCAAAGCTATCGACGATGCAAAAGCTTCCAACGAAGCTGAAATCGTTGTGGGTGGTGGGTACGATAAATCCAAAGGTTGGTTTATTGAACCGACAGTTATCGTAACAACCAATCCTAAATACGATACTATGCAAAGAGAATTGTTTGGTCCTGTTCTGACTGTTTATGTGTATGAAGACAACCAATGGGAAGAAAGTCTGAAATTGGTGGACAGCACTTCAGAGTATGCTTTGACAGGAGCTATTTTCTCAGGTTGCCGATATGCGATAGAAACAGCTACCAAAGCATTGGAAAATGCGGCTGGTAACTTCTATATCAACGACAAACCAACCGGAGCTGTTGTGGGGCAACAACCATTTGGTGGTGCCAGAGGATCGGGTACAAACGATAAAGCCGGTTCGATGATTAACCTGTTACGTTGGGTTTCGCCAAGAACAATCAAAGAAACATTTGTTCCGGACACCGATTACAGATATCCTTTTCTTGGGGAATAATCAACCGATTTTATTACAATATGAAAAACCTGATTTTAAAAATCAGGTTTTTTTGAATTTGAAATTTTAAACCGTCTAAATTTTTCTAAAGTTCAAAAAGTTTCGTATATTGAGTTATTATATCAAACTTCATCAAGTGAAAAACATAAATAATTACTTTACCGAAAAGTACCAGACATTATCAAATAATGAATTGGAAAAGATTGCTCAGAGTAATATTAAATATGTATTAGAGGCAAGATTAGCCGCTATTTCAATATTAAAAGAAAGAAATTATGATTCTACATTCATAGAAAAAATTGAAAATGAATTAGATATAATTGAAAATAATAAGCTTCAACAATTAAACGAAAAAAACAAACAAAACGAAGCTATTATTTCTACTTTAGAATCGATACAACATAGAAAAACAGCTCGATATAAACTAAATAATGGTAATGAATTACAAGTAAAAAGATTGAAGACTAACAAATATCAAATTAGAATTGAACATTATATGGATATAGTATCTCCTGTAGTTATTTGTAAAATAAATGAAAATAAACAAATTAATTACTTTTCTTTTTTTCATACTAATTCTATTCTATTTTCCTTAATAATTTCATTTATTCTGTTAGGATATATTTGGTATGAGCTTAGAGAAATTCCTAATGAACTAATTTTAATTATATTATCATTTCCAATCATTGTTACGATTTTACAATTAATTTCATTCACACACAAGCACAAATTAATACTTGGCACTTTTAAACAAGAAATACAAAAAAATAGGTAAACTCTATCTAAAAAAACACCAATTAGTTTAACATTCCGTACATATTTCTGCCGATTATCTTATTAAGTTTAAATTTTCAACCGCTAAAAACAGCAGAATATTCAGATTATCATAAAAAATACAGTAAATTCGCCTAAAATAAATGATGTTGGTTTTACAAGTAATCAAATATTCTCCAAAGTATTACGATTCGTGGAACGAATTTGTATTGAATTCTGTAAACGGAACTTTTTTGTTTCACAGAGATTTTATGGAATATCACAGCGACCGATTTGAGGATTATTCGTTGATGGTTTTTGACAACGATAAATTAGTTGCTGTTTTTCCTGCCAATATCCATGAAAATACAGTTTATTCTCATCAGGGATTGACTTATGGCGGGTTGGTTATTAAAGTTGATACTATGGATAAGTATGAACTTTATTACAAATCAATTGTAGATTTTTTACAAAAACAAGATATTCATAAACTAATCATTAAAAAACCATCCAAGCCGTATTTAAAATATTTAGATACAAATGTTTTTTTAAAAGATTATAAACTAATCAATAAAGAATGGAATGCTATACTAGATTATTCCGATTATACTATTTCTAAAAGTAAATTAAAACATTATCAGAAAAATAACAAACAAGATTTCAAACTTGTTCAAAATGATAATTTTCAACCATTTTGGGATAATGTTTTAACTCCATTATTATTAGAAAAGTATAATACAAAACCTATTCATAACTTAAAAGAGATAGAATATTTAAAGAGTAAATTTCCAGACAACATTATCCAATATTCACTATATTACCGAAATAAAATTGTTGGAGGAATCACTTTATTTGTACACCAAGGTTATATGGTTAAATCACAATATGGAGCAACTACAGATTTAGGAAAAAAGATTAGAGTTATGGATTATTTATTTATCGAGTTAATTAGTAAATATAAAAACGAGGGGTATAGCTATTTTGATATGGGAACTGCAACCGACCCCCGATTCGAAGAAGGATTTAATCCAGGATTGCTTAATCAAAAAAAAGAATTAGGCTGTACTTGTTATAAGCAAGCTGTTTACGAAATTAAACTATGATACCCTATTTAGACCTCAATAAAATCAACAAGCCTTATGAGCAGGCTTTTTTAAAGAAAGTACAGGCGGTTTTTGATGCCAGCCGGTATATTCTCGGCGAACAATTGCTCGAATTTGAACGAACTTTTGCTAACTATTGCGGTGTCGGAAGATGCCTGGGCGTTGCTAACGGGTTAGATGCTTTGACGCTGATTTTTAAGGCATATATTGAACTTGGTAAACTTCAACCCGGAGATGAAGTTATCGTTTCTTCTAACACATACATTGCCAGTATTTTATCCATCATCAACGCCGGACTGAAACCTGTTTTGGCAGATACTAATTTGTTGAATTATAATCTGACAGTAAAAAGTATTGAGGCTCATATCAACCCGAACACCAAAGCCATTTTGATGGTTCATTTGTATGGACAAGTTACTGAAGCAAAAGCAATTAAAGTGTTAGCACAAAAGCATAATCTGCTACTCGTCGAAGATGCTGCACAAGCACACGGAGCTGTTTGCGATGAAATGAAAGCCGGAGCAATCGGCGATGCCGCAGGGTTTAGTTTTTACCCTGGAAAAAATCTGGGCTGCCTTGGCGACGGAGGTGCGGTTACGACCAACGATGATGATTTAGCAAATTGTATCAATGCTTTACGGAATTATGGTTCAGAAATGAAATACCACAATAAATATCAAGGAATTAATTCTCGATTAGACGAAATTCAGGCAGCATTTTTGAGTTTGAAATTACCGGATTTAGACAGAAATAATCAGGAAAGAAGGAAAATTGCCAAGCGATATTTATCTGAAATTGACAATCCGAAAATAGCTTTACCTTCATTGGACGTGGAGGAAGCTCACGTTTTCCATGTTTTTGCCGTTCGAGTGGAAAACCGGGAAAATTTCCAGCAATTTTTGTTGGAAAACGGAATTCAAACATTGATTCACTACCCTATTGCCTCACACCGACAGGCCGGTATGAAAGATTTTGCCAATTTACGTCTGCCTCTTTCAGAATTAATTCATCAGCAAATCGTGAGTCTGCCGTGTCATCAAATGCTGACAGCCGATGAAGTTACCCGAATTATCGAAGTTGTAAATGCTTATTAATTGAACATAAAAGACTACATAAAAAACAATCTGTTGCTCAAAATGACTTCGCTAAACGGTGTGGTCATGGCGAGTAAATTGGTTATATCGGTCGTTGTACAACGGCTGATTGCTGTTCATCTCGGGGAAGTGGGTGTGCATAGAATCGGGCAGTTACGCGATATGCTGAATATGGTCACGACTTTTTCGTCGTTGGGTACTTTTAACGGTGTAATCAGACACATCGCCGAAACAAAATATCAGCAAAAGCAGCTCAAAAATGTACTTTCTACCTCATTTTTACTGACACTTATCGGAAGCTTTTTGGTTTTTATCGTCTTGCTTTTAGGAGCCGGTTATATCAGCGAAAGCTTGTTTGGAACGAATGAGTATGGTTGGATAATAAAAGTCATAGCAATACTGTCACCAACTATTGGTATTCAACGGTTATTTTATGCTGTCGCAAACGGATTATCGGTATATAAAAAATTAGCCTTTATTGATTTCGTCGGATATTTATTAGCTACAGCTCTCACGATTCTTTTATTATTCACAAATCAACTAGAAGGAGTATTTTTAGCGATTATTATCAGTCCAATATTTCAGTTAATGATACTGATTGTGTTGCTTTTTCGTTTTTTCAAAAAACGACTTCAATTTTCGTTATCAGTCGATTCTACTATTGTCAAGAGTTTTATGATATATGCAATGATGGCGTTTGTGTCCTCGATTCTGATTAACTATGTGAGTATTGATATTCGCAATATGCTAACGCAAAAATTGTCTGAAAATGATTCAGGAACATGGACGGCAATGACGAATATTTCTAAAAACTATATGCTGTTTTCGAGTGCGGTATTCACGATGTATGTGTTACCTAAATTTTCCCAAATCCATACCGCTGCCGAGTTCAAAAAAGAAACTTTTCATATTTATAAAACCTTACTGCCTATATTCGGTTTAGGCATGTTGCTGTTGTATATTTTGCGGGATTGGGTTGTTGCCCTGATTTTTCCAGGATTTGACGGTGTTGCCGATTTATTCAAATGGCAACTTATTGGTGATTTTATCAAACTGGCGTCGATTGTTTTGTCTTATCAGTTTCTGGCAAAAAGGCTGTTCAAATATTTTATTTTTACAGAAATACTCTCTTTGGTTATTTTTTATTTGTTAGCCAATTATTTTGTGGATATATTTGGCGTGGAAGGTGTGGTAATCGCCGATGCTTTGAGAAATTTGGTATCTTTTATTGTAGTCGGACTTTGTGTTTTCAATTATTTTAAACATCAAAAAGACAATACGGTTTAGGATAGACTTAACTTCATTTTTCTTAACATTGTCCTATTGTAAAATAAGGTGCTGTTTTTTCATATCTTTGTGATGAGGTAGAAATCGAAGTGTTCTATAATCCTTTTATAAGGTTGAAAGATTAGATTTATTACCTAATAAAATAAATACATTTAGATGAATGGTAAAAAAGAATATAAGGATATTCTTAACAAAACTTCAGTTTTTGGATACGTTCAATTAGTCTCTTTAATTACAGGAATTGTTCGCTCCAAAATAGCTGCTTTTTGGCTTGGCACTCAAGGAGTTGGTATTCTAGGACTTTTAACCTCTTCTTTTTCTTTAATTATTGCTATCACAAGCTTTGGTTTACCTACAAGCATTATAAAACTACTCTCAAAAGAGACAGATGATTCTGTCATTGCCAGAAAAATACATGTTATAAATAAAATTCTTTGTATTTTAGGAATTGCAGGCAGCTTGTTATGTTTTATATTTTCAAAACAGTTATCTTCTTTAACTTTCGATACATACGATTTTATCTGGGCATTTCAACTACTTTCCATATCCGTTTTCTTCAGGCAGATTTTTTCCGGATATATAAGTATTTTTCAAGCGACAAATAGATTAAAGCTCTTGGCAAATGTAAATATTATAGCGAATATTATAGGAATACTGATTACTATTCCGCTATATTATTATTTTCGAATCAATGGTATATTTTATAATTTTTTAATTCTTACTATTGTAGAAGTCGTTATTATTTACTTTGGTTTGAGATATGCTAAATATGTAAAAACTAAAATTCACAAAAAAGAAATTATTCAAGAAGCCAAGCCTATACTTAGGTCGAGTGTTACTTTTAGTTTTACTGGCACAATAACCCTATTGAGTGCTTATTTGGTACAAGTCTATATTTCAAAAGTTGGAAATTTGGATGAAGTCGGACTTTATATAGCTGCTTTTACTATTTTAAATTCGTATATTGGATTAATTTTTGTCGTGATGGGAAATGAATATTTTCCTAGAATAGCAAAAAACAGCATTACTTCACCAGTCTTGAATCAAAATGTAAATCAGCAATTGTATATAGGTCTTCTCTTTGTTTTCCCGATGTTGCTCTGGCTTATCACTTTGGCACCACTAATAATCAATATTTTATATAGTGAGAGTTTTTCAGATAGTGTTTATTTGATGAAAATTGCCAGTTTGGGGATTTTCTTTAAAGTTTTTTCTTGGACACTCGGATATGTAATCCTCGTGAAAGCCTCAAACCGATTTATAATATCAAACTCAACATTATTTAATTTTATTTTCTTGGCATTTCATATTGCTGGTTTTTATTTTTATGGATTAATAGGTGTTGCTTATGCTTTTTCTCTTTATTTCTTCATTCATTTTATTGGAAATTTATTTATTACTTATCAAAAGTTTAATTTCAGAATGAGCAAAGAAATCACAAATTATTTAATCATTTCCGGTGCACTTTTGGTGATTAATATTTTAATTTCTCTTATATTAGAAAGCAATTTAACAAGCTATATTTTCAACGCGGCATCCGCATTGATTATCAGCTTATTAGCCTTGAATAAAATATTATATATTTACAAAAAATGAGTTTCTTAAGAAAATATTGTTCCAATTTCAGAAGAAAACTACAATTGTATAGACAAATCAATTGGGTAAAAACCATATATATAAATTTTAAAACACTGCCTTTTAATCAAGCTAAAATTCTTCCGATTGTCATATTTGGTAGATGCTCGATTCAATCATTAACTGGAAAAATAATTATTCCGGAGCCTGTTAAGTTTGGAATGTTAGGTTTTGGTCAGAGATATGAAATCTTCAGAAAAGAAAGCGGAAGTGCGGAATTGAATATTCAAGGTAAGATAATCTTGAGAGGAAAGGCTCACTTTGGCTATGATTATAAAATATTTGTTGCTGAAAAGGCTTTATTGACTTTAGGCAACATGAGTTCTATGGCATCAGGCGCAAAAATTATTTGTACACAAAATATTGAACTAGGTGATTTTTGTAGGATGGGGAGTGAATGCCAACTTATTGATACGAACTTTCATAATTTGAAAGATACGAAAACAAAAAAAATCTTACCAAAAATAACTACCATTAGGTTAGGCTCTTACAATTTTATTTCAAATCGAGTAACAATTATGGGAAAGACCGTTACTCCTAATTATTGTATTATTGCATCCAATTCTTTATGTAATAAAGATTATAGTGACTTGGGCAATAATATTTTGATTGGCGGTATCCCAACAAAATTTATAAAAGACAAAATTACCCGAGATTGGGAAGCTGAAAAAAAAGAGTTAGAAGACTATTTAACTATAAAATTATAATGAAAAGCCAAATACTTCCATTACCTAAAATAAAAGACCCTCGAGGCAATTTGTCAGTAATAGAAAGAACAACAATCCCTTTCAAAATACAACGGGTGTATTATCTTTATGATATACCAAGCGGAGCAGAGCGCGGTGGTCATGCACATAAAAACCAACAAGAATTCATTATTGCTCTGGCAGGTAGTTTTGAGGTAGTTTTAAATAATGGTAGTGACGAAACGATACACAAGCTATTTAAACCAGACGAAGGTTTGTATGTTCCTGTAAATATGTGGCGTGAGTTACGGAATTTCTCTGCCGGGGCAGTATGTCTGGTAGTTTCCTCTGGAGAATTTGACGAGAGCGATTACATCAGAGATTATGAGGAATTCAAAAGATATTTGACTAGCTTGTAACCTTAATCTTATATTCAGTTTTTATTTTTAATAGAAGTAACTTCATGAGTAAATTATAGTTGCATAGTTCCTTATTATGTTTTATCTCGTGATGAATTCGTTTTAACAGAGCTTTGTACTCAGATTTTTTTTCATTCATATAATATGCTTTCTTCAACACCTTGTAGGTCGTTTTATTAATTTTTAAAGCATAATCATTTTTCTTTTTTTTGAAAAAACTCGACTGAGAATTTTCCACAACCCTTTTCTTAACCAGCGGTTTGTCTATAAAAACGAAGTTACTGAAACGAGAAAGACGTAACCATAAATCTAAATCTTCGTAAAACAGTTCTTCATCATACCCATTTATCTTTTCAAAACAAGAACGTTTTATCATACTGCTGACAGAACACATACAGTTTCCTCCTTGAAGAATACTTTCATAGGTGGTATTCTTAATCGAAGTTTCTGTTACTTTTTTATTTTCATCAGCATGAAAAAAATAATGGAGAAATTGTCCTTTTTCACTAATAACTTCTGCATTTCCGAATACTAAAGAGGCATCCGGATTCTTCAAAAATGTATCAATCTGAATTTCTACAGCATCTTCTAATAAAACATCATCAGTTGCAAAATCAATCAGATAACTTCCTTTGGCTGTTTGAACTGCATGATTAAAAGCTTTGTTATTACCAATGTTTGTTTCATGTTTAATAAACCGAACAGCAATATTTTTGTCTTCTATCCATTTTTCAATGATTTCAACAGAATTATCCGTACTGTTGTCATCAACAATGATAATTTCAATATTTTTGTAACTTTGATTAAGCACCGAGTTTAAACTCTCAAGTACATATTGTTCATGATTATAACAAAGACAAATAATACTTACCAAAGGCGGCTGATTCATAAAAGTTTAATTTTAACAAAAATAACAAACCTGCTTGACACTTCAAAATAAATATAAAATTGCATTGGTTTCCTATCGGCTGAGTGGCGGCGGCGGCGACAAGGTTATGGCTAATTTGTCTCAGTTTTTCGATTCCTGTGGAATAGAGGTACATATTATTACAGTTATAGACGAACCTGGGTATGATTATAAAGGAACTGTTTTTTCTACACAAAAACACAAAGTAAATGATGGGCTAATAGGGCGCTTTACCCGATTAAAATCTCTATATCAATATTTTAGAAAACACAAATTTGATTATATTATTGATTTTCGATTTCGTACCAAGAATCTTCAAGAGTTATTAATCAGTAGGTTGGTTTACAATGCACCATTCTTTCTTACTGTTCACAGCTCAGATTTAACGCACTATATTCCGCCTAATAAAAGCTGGGCAAATGCAATCTATAACAAGGCAAAAGCTGTTGTTGTGATTACAGATTATATGCAGAAAAAAGTGAAACAACAATATGATTTCAAGCATATAAAACTTATTTATAATCCTGTAGATTTTGATTTAGTACATCAAAAAATGCTTAAATCTATTGATTTGAAAGGTAATTTCATATTGGCAGTAGGACAAATGGAAAACACCATTAAGCAATTTGATCATTTACTAAAGGCTTATGCAAATTCTGCGATAACGATTCCTTTGGTTATCTGTGGTGATGGAAAATTAATCAACCAATACAAAGAGTTAGCTAATCAATTAAATATTTCCCAAAATGTTATTTTCACCGGCTTCCAACCAAATCCATATGCTTATATGTATCGGGCTAAATTTACCGTTTTATGCAGTGCTTTTGAAGGACTTCCTAATGTACTCATTGAAAGTTTGGCATGCGGAACGCCTGTTGTCTCCTATAACTGTGTGTCTGGACCAAATGAAATTATTATCCACGAAAAAAATGGTTTATTAGTTGAGAATCAAAACATCAATGAGCTAGCGTTAGCGATGAATCGTATGTGGAATGATGATGTTTTATATGAGTATTGTAAAACAAATGCTATAACTTCTGTGAAAAAATTTGATTTAGAAACCATTGGAAATCAATGGTTGGACTTAATGCAACTATCATGATGACAATTCTTTACATAGCTACAGAAGTTACCAATTCGGGTGGCGTGAGCCGTACATTATCCAATAAAATCAATTATTTGGTTGAAGTAATGGGATATGACATACATATTCTATCTACAAACGACAATACTTTGACACCTTTTTTTGATTTTTCGTCTAAAATAACTATTCATTACTGCCCTATTCGTATAAATAATATTTTCTCTTTTTTTACATTCAGAAAGTACCTAAAATCATCAGTTAAAAATATAAATCCTGATTGGGTTGTAGTTACCGATAATGGAATAAAAGGACTTTTTATAAAAAAATGGATTCCGAAAAATATACCTTGTATTTATGAGTTACATGCAGATGCCGATTACTTTATCAATCATAGTTATAAAGGCTTAAAAAAACACATCAATCGTTTCCTGATAAACAGAAAATTACCTCTTTTTGATAAAATAGTTCTTTTAAAAGAAGATTATCTGCCTGAATTTTTTCCCAAAGAAAAACAAATGATTATTCCTAATCCTTTACCTTTTCAACCGAAAGAACATAGCAAACTTAATAACAACAGAGCGATAGCCGTCGGAAGAATTGTCCCTTTAAAAGGTTATGAGAGAATGCTCAAAGTTTGGAAAGAAGTTGTCCAAATATATAATGATTACATCTTGGATATATACGGAATCTCAACAAGAGAAATAGATATAGAAAAATTAATAAAATTATACGGTTTAGAAAACAACGTTTTTGTTCATAATCCTACAAAAAACATTCATGAAAAATATTTAAAAGCAGATTTCTTATTACACACTTCCTATTTTGAAGCTTTTCCTATGGTTTTTATTGAATCAATGAGTTATGGTTTACCTATAATTTGTTTCCAACTCAAAAATCAGAATTTATTGACTCATAACCAAAATGCTCTGATTGCTTCTAATGAAAGAGAGTTAGCGGATTTTATTACTTTATTTATCGAAAACAGAAATTTACAGCAGGAATTAACCGAAGGAGCAATCACTAAAGCCGAAGAATATCGTATTGATAAAATTATGCAACAATGGAAAATGTTATTTGATAAGCGATTAGAAAATAACTAAACGTGGTTTAAACGAGAAAAGTATAATAAGCGGTACAGATCAAGATATTTTACTTTCGGCTTGGCAGATAGTAAATTCTTTTCTAACCATTTCTCAACACCTAAAGCTTTATTGATGAACAACATACAGTTTATCACGCCATAGTTCTTAAGTTTTTTGTACATTTTGGTGATTCCAGTATCCTCCCAGTCTAATTTTTCCTCTATGATAAGCCTATGCAATGTTTGCAATGCTGTACGAACTTTTTGTAGATATTCCCAACTCGAATCTAATTTCAAATGCCAGACAGGATTATCCAAATGCATTACTTGGAATCCTTTTGCTAAAACCTCTTTACTGAAAAGCAAATCTTCATAACCGTATTGCACAATACTATCATCATAGCGAATTTCTGAAAAAACTTTTTTAGCAAATAAAGTATTAGAACTCAAAAAAATACGCGGGTTTATCTTAGTGCGTTTCTCTGCGGTTTGCTCTTCCCTTTCAATACCATAGGTCCAGCGTAAAAGCTCATTTTCAGGTGGTTTATTTTTATAATAACTAATTCCGCCAAAGTAAATAGGAAAAGGGTTCTTTGTTGTTTGCTGTAAATAATTTAATATAAAATCGGTTTTTTTAGGCAATACATCGCTATCTAACAACAAAATCCAATCATATCTTGACGCATCAATCAAGCGGTTTCTTGTTTGAGCCAATCCTGAGTTTTGTGGCAAAATAATGTAAGAACAATTTTCTAAATCATTAATCTGATTATTTTCTTGATGAAATAATTTTGAACCATCGTCAAAAACTACAATTTCAAAAGTAAAATTTTTGATTGCAGAACATTGTCTGTGGAGTTCTTCTACTAAAGGGTAAACATTGTAATTATATGTGGGAATTAAAATGGATAGCATTAAACCGTTTTTTGCACCACTTCAAATACTTTTCCTTCGTCGCATTTGAGTGTTTTGGAAGGATATTTGAGTAATAAGGCATAATCGTGTGTTGCCATCAGGATAGTACGTCCGTTCTGGTTGATTTCTTTCAGTACTTCCATGATTTCCACGCTAGTTTGAGGGTCAAGGTTTCCGGTTGGTTCATCAGCCAGAATCAATTCGGGGTCGTTAAGCAAAGCACGGGCAATCGCCACACGTTGCTGCTCGCCACCCGACACCTGATGAGGCATTTTCTGGGCGTATATATCCATACCAACACGTTTGAGCACTTCTTCTATCCGGGCATCAATCTCAGCATTATCAGTCCAGCCGGTAGCTTTTAGAACAAAACGCAGGTTTTCGTAAATATTCCTGTCGGGCAGCAACTTAAAATCCTGAAAAACAACACCTATTTTCCGTCTTAAGTAAGGAATATCACGATCTTTCAACGTATGTAAATCAAATCCAACGATGTGTCCCTCGCCTTCCTGCAAAGGCAAATCGGCATACAAAGTTTTCATAAAACTACTTTTCCCGGCACCGGTTTTCCCGATAAGGTAAATAAATTCCCCTTGTTTGATATCTATATTAACCTCGCGAAGAATCGGCGTTTTACCCTGATATATAGTGGTATTATTTAGTGAAAGAACAGTATGTGACATGAGTTAATTGTTTATCTGTAAAAGTAACAACTAATTTGGTAAGTAGCAAGAATAATAATTTTGTTTTTGAAAACAGGACTATTTTTCATTCCAAATCTTCCAGGATTCTTCTGCCTGAATTGCCAACATTTCATAGCCGTTTTTGATTACCGCTCCCTGCTCTTTTCCTCGCTGCAAAAAACGGGTTTCTTCCGGGTTATATATCAAATCGTAAAGCAAATGGTTTTCATTCAAATAAGTATAAGGAATATCAGGATAATTCTCTATATCAGGAAAAGTACCTAAGGGCGTACAATTAATAATAATTGTATGCTCTGTCATGATTTTTTCGTCCAAATCTTCATAAGACAAGGTCTTTGCCGAACGATGTCTGGACACTTTGGTTATATTGATTTTCAACTTTTTCAAAGCGTAACATACCGCTTCAGAAGCTCCACCGGTTCCGAGAACCAAGGCTTTCTGATGATGTGATTTTAACAACGGCTGTAAAGAATGGTAAAAGCCACGCCAATCGGTATTGTGTCCTTTCAATTTACTGCCAGCGAGAACTTGCACCACATTAACCGCTCCGATAGCTTCAGCTTCCGGCGACAGTTGATGCAAATATGGAATAATTTGTTTTTTGTAGGGAATCGTAACATTATACCCTGAATTTTTCTGAGCAAAAACTGCTAAAACCCGGCTGATTTTTTCTATATCAAAGTTGACATAAACAGCATCATTAATACCTTCTTCTGCAAATTTCCGGCTGAAATAATTTTGGGAAAAAGAATAATCAATATTTTTTCCGATTAACCCGAAAGTCCGACAGTAGTCAGTCATTCATTCGTTTTTCATAATTAGTAATATATTGCTGTACATCAGCCCTTTTCCATACATTTGGATAAAATCTTTGCAATGCATCAATTCCTTCATCAAAATCACTCATCATTGCATTTTGCAAACGATAAACTGCTTTTTCATTTTCGCCCAACTCAAAATAAATACCCGCCAAACGATAATCAATTTCGCTATTGCTCTGGTATTTTTCTTCTGTCCAAAGCAATAAATCTGCCGCAGCGTTCAAATCGTCTTTTGCCCAAACCAAAACGTCTGCTTTGAGAAGCCAATCAATTACTCCCATAAAAACATTATCATAGTTAGCTAATTTTTCACAGGCTTTGTAGGCTTCAATTTTGTCGTTTCTATCTATAGAAATATCTCTGAGTTTCTTCCAATAGTAAGGATTATCGTCATCGAGCTCCATAGCTTCTTCGACGTACATTTTGGCTTTGTCAAGATTGCCAATCTTTATATACAAATCGATAACGGACAACCATGATTTATCAAATAAAATATCGTGTTTCAGCGAAGTGAGATAGTTTATTTCCGCTTCGCCATACCTGTTCTGAAGTTCATTACATCTGCCGATTTTCCAGTAAATAAAAGAAGATTCATTGTCAATTTCCAATGCTTCGTTGTACACTAAAATTGCCTTATCATACTGCTCAATTTCTTCGTAAACCCTGCCTATTTCAATCAAAGCTCCGATAAAATTATCGTCAATCACATAAGCAAAATCAAATGCCTGAACGGCTTTCTGGTAATCGTGTAATTCTGCATATTTTCTGCCCAAATGATACCATGCCGACTCGTTATACGGATTGTCGTCAATAAATTTTTCTAAGAAATTCACTGCCTCCTGAGGTTGTTGCAAAAAATCGTAGCAATGAACAACATTATATAAAGATGATTGGTCTTCGGGGTCGAGCTTGAGGCATTTAGCAAAGAAATGCTTTGCAGAACTCAATTCGTCCATATACAGATATTCCATTGCTATCAGCGAATACACATCGGCTTCGTTGTCGGTGTGCTTCAAGGCGGTATCCAACGACTTGATTGCTTGGGTGTGCAAACCTTTTTTGGAATATAAATTGGCTTCCTGAATATAAACTTCTTCGTTATTCGGGTCTAATTTTTTGAGTCTGCGGACAATCTCAAATCCTTGTTCAAATTTATTTTCAAAAACCAATAATTCTACCTTAACAAGCATCAGCCCGATAGAATCAGGGTGTTGTTCGAGTCCGAGTTTTAGTGCTTTTTTGGACAAATTGATTTTGCCATCATCTAAATAATGTAACACAATATTCTCAAACTCTTCCGAATCAAAGAACAGAATCTTATTGGATTTCAACATCGACTCAAACTTCGACAGCGATATATTAAAATTTTCTTCTTCCTGATCAGAAAACATCATAAACTCCTACATTTATTTACAATAAAATTACAACAAAATATTGGATTATCGTTTAAGGCAGACAAATGTTTTGAACAATTTCATTAACAATTATCAAGGTTTATTTCTGCCTGAATTTCGTCTAAAGTGTCCAAAATTATCCGACAACCTTCTTTTATTTCTTGTTCGGAAATCGTCAGCGGTGGCGTAATACGTACTGCTTTAGGCTCAAACATCAGCCAAAAGAGAATCAACCCTTTTTCTTTACAACTCAATATCAATCGGTTAGTTACTTCTTCAGAAATCGTCATCGGAGCGAGCATCAGTCCGTTCCCATGAATTTCGGTAATCAGCGGGTGCACCAGCAACGTTCTGAAAAGTTTCTCTTTTTCAGCGATTTGAGTCATAATATCAGTTTCCGTAAGTTGTTTTAAAGTAGCTAAAGCTGCAGCAGCAATAACCGGGTGTCCGCCAAAAGTGGTAATATGCCCGCATTTCGGGTCGTGCGACAAAAGCTTCATGAGTGCCGCATCGGCAACAAAAGCCCCAACCGGATAACCGCTTGCCATGCCTTTCCCTATCACTAATATATCCGGAACAACATCATAATGCTCAAAACCGAAAAGTTTCCCGGTACGTCCGAATCCCGGCTGTATTTCGTCAAGAATCAGTAAAGCACCAACCTCTTCACACCGTCGCTTAACCTTTTTCAGATAGCCGTTTTCCGGCACCACGAAACCGGCACTTCCTTGTATGGTTTCCAGCACAACTGCTGCGGTTCGATTAGTTATTCGCTGAATATCATCTTCATTATTAAAAGTAATAAAATCAACATCAGGTAGTAATGGTCTGAATGCCGATTTGCGTTCTTCATTACCTAAAATACTCATCGAACCCTGCGTATTTCCGTGATAAGCCCTGTTTGCCGCTACAATCTGGCTGCGTCCGGTGGCTCTTTTTGCTAGCTTCATTGCTCCTTCTATTGCTTCCGTCCCGGAGTTTACCAAATAAGTCTGGTTAAGCGATTCAGGTAGATTTTCTGCCAGCAAACGGCAAAAATCCACTGCCGGTTTTTGGGCATATTCCCCGTAAACCATTACATGGGCATAACAATCGATTTGTTTTTTGACTGCCTCTGTAACTGCCGGGTGCCGATGACCGAGCGTACATGCCGACACACCAGCAACGAAATCCAGATGGGCTTTGCCGTCGGTGGTGTAAACATAACTGCCTTCGGCATGGGAAACTTCCAATGCAAGCGGGTGCTGTGTGGTTTGTGCCTGATATTTATAAAATTCCTGTATCATGTTTATTTCCGGTTTTCAGCAATCAAAGTTAAGGCTATTTTCTGAATTGCATTATTGCGAAAAAGAAAACGTGATTAAAAAATATTTTTTATCCATAAGCGAAGTTTTCTTACCTTTAGACGTTTTTAACTTTTTATAAAATGACAGAAAATAAGAAATCATTTGGCAAGACACTGAGTTCTTTCAACAAAAACTTTTGGCTTGCCAGCTTTATGGAACTCATGGAACGTTGGGCATGGTATGGAATTTATACCCTTTTAGGGCTTTATCTCGTCGGTTCTACCGACACCGGAGGTTTGGGATTTGACCATATACAGAAAGGAAATATTATGGGTAACATTGTGGGAATCCTGTATTTTTTACCTTTAGTTTTTGGAGTAATCGCTGACCGTATCGGTTATAAATTATCGCTAACTATTTCCTATATCATTATGATTTCGGGGTATTATCTTTTAGGCGAAGTCAATACCTATTGGAGTGTTTATATGGTTTTCCTTTTGGTTGCTGTGGGTGCAGCATTTTTCAAACCTGTAGCTTCGGCGATTGTGGCACGGAACACTGATGAAACAACCGGCACACTCGGATTTGGAATTTTCTATATGATGGTAAACATCGGAGGGTTCATTGGACCTGCAATGTCTTCGGGTTTGCGTACAACTTATGGTTGGAAAATCATTTTTATCCAGGCAGCAATTGTTATTGGTATCAATTTGATTGTTTTACTCTTATTTTTCAAAGAACCTAAAGTCGAAAAGCCTAAAGATTCTATCGGCAAAGCTATTAAAGATTCCATATTAGGTATTTTTGAAGCATTGAAAGATGTTCGTTTGGGTATTTTATTGTTGTTAATGGTCGGATTCTGGACCATGTTTAATCAATTATTTAATACACTTCCTAACTTTATCGAAGACTGGATAAATTCTTCATCAATCAGTAATTGGTTAAATGAAAATATCCCGTTTTTAGGTAGATTAATGACTCAGGACGGATTAGTAAAACCAGAATGGTTTACCAATATTGATGCATTTATGATTATTTGTTTACAAGTAACGATTTCCTATTTTGTGACCAAAATGCGTCATATCAATGCAGTAATTCGTGGAGCAGTAATCGCAACCATTGGTATCGGTCTGACTTTTTATTCAGGAAACGTATGGTTTACCATTATCGGAACGATGATTTTTGCTATTGGAGAAATGATGTCGAGCCCTACGGTATCTTCTTTCATCGCATTGATTACGCCAAAAGGAAAAGAAGGCTTGTATCAGGGAACATACTTTTTGCCGGTAGCGGCAAGTTACTTTGTTACCAGCTTTGTTTCGGGCGGTTTGTACCAATCTTGGTCAGATAAATTATCCTTGTTGAAAAAAGAAATGGCAGGAAGAAATATCGAAATGCCAGAAGTGGTAACGAATGAAGAGTTTATAGAACAAGGCTCCAAAGCATTGAATATGTCTATTTCAAATTTTGAATCACAATTTAACCTCAAAGCCGAATCTGTGGACTGGAACACAGTCGCACAATCTTTCAGAGATTTTGCTGCCTCCAAAAGTATTGATGTGAGCCAAATACATTTACCTTTTTCTAAAAATGAATATTTTGCTTTGGCTGAACAAAAACTAAATATGTCACATTGGGAAATGACCAATATGCTTTGGGAAAATTATCACCCCAACAAAATATGGTTTGTTATCGTTGGTATCGGATTGTTTTCTATTATTTCTCTAACAATCTATGACCGGTTTATTATCAAACCTTTAGAGAAGAAAACAATCAATTCTCAGTAAAAATATTCGGTAAATTAAATAATTTAGCTATCTTTCGAGCTTGAAAAAAACAATAAATAGTATATAAATGGCAACAGAAACTGCTAACTCAGACGTTTTTAAATCAAAAGTTTTAGGACACCCTTCGGGACTATTTGTATTATTCTTCACAGAAATGTGGGAACGTTTTTCATTCTACGGAATGAAAATGTTATTAATTTTATTCCTTACAGCTCCACTTACAGGAATAAATCCAGGCTGGGACTGGTCAAGAGAAAGTGCCTTGGCTCTTATCGGAACGTATGGTTCCTTGCTTTATCTGACTCCTCTTATCGGAGGTTATGTTGCAGATAAAATCACAGGATACAGAACAGCTGTTGTTATCGGTTGTGTGATTATGACATTAGGACATGCCGCAATGGCAATCGAAACTAAAGGTCCGTTTTATCTTGGACTGGCACTTTTAGTCATCGGAACAGGTTTCTTTAAACCGAATATTACCTCGATTATTTCTCAAATGTATAAAGGTCGTGATGATAAAAAAGACGGTGCTTATACGATTTTCTATATGGGAGTAAATGCAGGTGCTTTCTTTGGAATGATGCTTTGTGGTTATTTAGGGGAAAATTTTGGCTGGTCATGGGGATTTGGTCTGGCAGGAGTTTTTATGATGTTAGGATGTTTGCAATTTTGGTTGGCTAAACCTATCTTCGGCGAAATCGGTGCTAAACCTTCAAAAGAAAAACTGGCATTGATTCAACAAGAAGAATCTGAAGTTAAAGATAATGACAAAAGAAATCCGTTTAAGGTTTTTGATTATGTTTTAATTGTATTATCGGCAATCGGAGGGTTATTGTTTGTATTTAATGACCCTTTGGAAAAAATAGAAAACATCAACCTTCTTCCTTTTAATGTCGGAAGTTTAAGCGGAACTAATTTTGTGGTTATCATCGCATTGATTTTGTTTATCGTTTTGCTTGTTTCGAGGATTTCAAGATATTCTGTTATCACAAGAGACAGAATTATAGCCGTATGTTTTTGCGGTTTGTTTACCTTGTTTTTCTTCATGGCATTTGAACAGTCATTAGGTTCTATGACCATATTTGCGGATGCTTATACCGACAGAAATTTAGAAGGTTCTGCAGCAATGGTTTTCAAAATTATTGATGCATTATTAACTACTGTGCCTCTGATTATCATTACTTGGGTTTTGTTCAAATTATTCAGACAAACTTTCTCAAAAATAAGCTTATCCAATATTTTTCTCGGACTTGCCTTTTTAGGTATCTGGTTTTTTGTATTATTCAGATTATACAATAAATTCTCAGAAGACGGAAGTACCATTGATGCGTCATGGTTCGGAATCCTGAACTCATTTTTCATCATATCATTAGCTCCTTTGTTCTCAAAATGGTGGGAAAGTAAGTACAATCCAAGTGCCGGAATGAAATATGGTTTCGGGCTTATTCTTTTAGCCATAGGTTTTGGTATTTTAGCATTTGGTGCATGGGAAATTCCACAGGGTGCCAAAACCGCCTCTGTAAGTATGATATTTTTGATTTTAGCCTATCTTTTCCATACAATGGGCGAGCTTTGCCTTTCCCCGCTTGGGCTTTCGTATGTAAGTAAACTCGTTCCTCCGCGTATGATAGGATTTATGTTCGGAGTTTGGTATCTGGCGATAGCTGTTGGTCAAAAATCAGCAGGTGTTATGGGCGGAATGATAGACAAAATTTCCGAAACCTATTCCATAGGTGTATTTTTCTTAATCTTTACTCTTGTTCCGGCAACAATGGGGCTTCTTGCCATATTACTTAGCCCTGTATTGAAAAAGTTAATGCACGGTGTGAAATAAAAAAAGGCATAGTTTTTGATTTAATCTATAAGTTTAAATATTACAGAAATGAAAAAAATTGTTTTATTACTATTACTGACAACCTTGAGTTTTAGCGTAAACGCTCAGGTAAAATGGATGACCATGCAAGAAGCTGTGGAAGCCCAAAAGAAAAACAACAAACCAATTTTTATTGACGCTTATACCGTTTGGTGCGGACCGTGTAAGATGCTTGACAAAAACACTTTCAGCGACGCAGAAGTTGCTAAAGTGCTGAACGAAAAGTACAATCCGGTAAAATTTAATGCGGAAGGAAACGAAACTATCGTATTTAATGGTAAAACTTACACGAATCCTAAATATGTAGATGCTCGTAAAAATTCCCGAAACGGGTTGCACGAATTTGCCAGAGTTATTGGTGTAAGTGCCTACCCTACCATGAAAGTACTTGACGCTTCCGGGAAAGCAACAAAAAATATCGTGGGTTACCGAAATGCACAGCAACTTTTAGCTGAATTATAAAACGCTATTTTTGTAAATATACATATCCCTTTTCCCGCATGTCGTGGAAAGGGATATTTTTTTTGATACAGGTTTCTCGCCACATTTTTGTTTTCCAACGTGCATTTTTTGCATGAATAATCACTTTTTTGGGCTTAATTTCAGACAAACATCTTTCCAGGTTTATATTAGGATTATCATACAACAACAGATAATCAAAAGATTGGTTTTTCGGATAAACAGCCGTGCTGTCAACCACAAGCAAACGATAATCAGCAATAAAAACACGGTTGAATTCTTCAAAAGATACCGATTCTTCTCGAATATTAAGTTCATTCCGGTAATCAGTCAAATAGCTTTTTTCTACGGCAGCTTTATTGGAATATAGATGTAAAACTTTACTGTTCAATGATGAAAAAATTACTTGCTGTGTGTCATAAAACAAAATTTCTTCTTTGATATTTTTGGTAGAAAAATCTGTAAAATAAAACGATAATTGGAATAAAACCATCATACACAACACCGAAATCATTATCCAAAACTTTTTGTTTTTCAACCAATAAGCAATAAAAAACACTGCAAATGACAAAAGCAGACACTGCCAACCCGAAAGCGGAACGCCGGAAATAACCATTTCATCAAAGGCTGAAATTTTATTCAAAATAAAATTGTTCACTTTTAACAATCCATCTACAATAAAGCCGATGACCACAGATAAATCTTTCCAAACATAGTTTAAAGGAATCAAAACAACTGATAATATCAATGCGGCGGAACTCAATGGAATAGCGAATAAATTTCCAACCAAAAACAACAACGGAATTTGCCCGAAATAATATACCGACAGGGGTAAAACACCAATTTGAGCCGCTAAAGAAACGCATAGCATAGATTGGACAAAAGCGATGATTTTATTTTTCTGATAAATGTACGGCGACATCAACGGATAAAGATAAACAATCGAAAATACCGCCAAGAAACTCAGCTGAAATCCGACATCAAACAGATAAGCTGGATATACTATCAACATCAAAAATGCGGATACGGCGAGTATATTGGTAGTCGAGGAATTTCGATAGATTAATCTTCCTGCACCGAATAGTAAAAACATCACTACTGCCCTAACGACCGAGCCACTCAACCCGGACAGACAGGCAAAAATGATGAGAAAAACAGCTATCAGAATGTATCGGACAAATTTGTTTCTGCTAACAAATCCAAAAACGGCACTTAATAAAAAATAAAGAATCCCGACATGTAATCCGGAAACTGCGAGAACGTGCATCACGCCGGAGTTTCGGTAATTCAACAGCACTTCATCTGACAGTTCCGAAGTATCTCCAAAAAGCAAAGCTACGACAACACTATGCGTTTCATTATTAAAATAATGAATATCAAAGCTTTGAATCAGTTTTTTCCTGAGTTGATTAATGTGATAATAAAAATTCTTGTGATAGGTTTTTGAGATAATATTTTCTTCTGTGAAAATCCGGGTTTGATAATGTACATTCAAATTAGACAAATAATTCCGGTAATCAAATCCATGCGGATTTCGTGGTGCGTCAATCGGTCGCAATTCAAAAAATCCGGTCAGTTCCTCCCCTACTTCATAAGCATCGAGTTCGATTGACTGATAAAGCAACAATTTAAACCGTTCATTTTTATTGGTTTGTCCCTGTGCATAATATCGGTTATAGTATTGGTTTGATTTTAATTTTTCTGTAACAGATAAAGTCGCTACCACTTTCCCGGTAGGTAAATCTGTCGGATTCTTTTGGTATATGCCATATACCAAACCGCCAACACAAAAGAAAAGCAAAAGTGTGAATAGATAAAAAAGATTTGACCAATTTGCCTGGAAAGCGTTTGACTTCAATCTTCGGTGAAGCAACAACAAGATTACCAAACATATAGCTAAAAACACCACATACCCAAGCAAGTCAAAAACCCGAAAGTATCTTGACAAAAAAATCCCACCGGCTAAAGATAAGACAATGGGAATCATCGGATATTTCGTTATCCCCTCTCTCATAGCAGAGATAAAGATAACGAATTTTTATTTTCTACAAATAACTACGGTCGTAAATGCGGTTGATTTGCGTAAAATTTCGGCTATAGTAAGCATCTTTGGTCGAATTGACGGACACACCTTTGGAAGTTGCCGAGTGAATAAATTTTATCTCATCACCATTGACTTCAATCACAATACCAACGTGATTAATAACTCGCGAACCTCCATTTTTGAAGAATATCAAATCGCCGGGCTGAGCCTCTGATTTGTTAATCTTTTCGCCCATTTTAGCCATTTCTCTTGATGTTCTCGGCAGGTCAATATCAAAAGTATCAAAAGCAGTTTTTACAAACCCGGAACAATCCATTCCTGAACGGCTCATTCCTCCCCACACATATCTTGTTCCTGTATAATCTTCTGCTACGTTAATCAACTGTTCGGTTAAATAACATACATCGTTATTTATTAAATTTTTCTCTGCGATTACCGGTTCTTCGACAGCATGCAATCTTTTGTTGATTTCCTCAATAGAAATTTCCACAGATGACGGGGCATCTACCGATGCTTTTTCTGGGGATTTATAAAACTTTGAAGACTTATTCTTAGATGTTTTCTTTACTACTGTTTGTGCCTGAGCCATCTCTCCAAAAAAGAAAAAAGAAACTCCAAGCAAAGGATATAAAATTGCTTTCATTACAGGAAAAAAATATTTTTAATACTTGACGGAAACAAATATAACAGAAATATATTTCTTTAAAAACTTAAATTTTTCTTAATATTTTCAGCTACATTTTTACTTGCGTTTCCATCTGCCAGTTTTTCCTGCAATTCCCGGTAATTTTTAAATATTTTTTCTCTGTCCGAATCCTGTAATATTTTTTGCAATTCCTCTGCAACACGTTTTGAATTACATTCGCCCTGAATTAATTCTTTGACCACTTCTTTGTCCATTATCAAATTGACTAGCGAAATATAATCCAGTTTAATTACGTTTTTGGCAATGAGATATGAAATCGGATTAGCTTTGTACATCACTACCTGAGGTACACTGAACAAAGCTGTTTCTAAGGTTGCCGTTCCGGAAGTAACCAAAGCGGCATGAGCATGATTCAGCAGGTTATAGGTCTGATTATGTACAAAATAAATATTTTTATTCCGTAAATAGGGTTCATATAATTCGAAATCCTGCCCCGGAGCACCGGCAATAACAAACTGATAATCTGAAAATTGAGAAGTGACGCTTAACATTACGTCCAGCAATTTCCTGATTTCCTGTTTTCGGCTGCCGGGCAATAAAGCAATAATCGGTTTATTGCTCAATCCGTGCTCTTTGATAAAATCGGTTTGGTCTGTTTGTTTAAACTGCTCAATAGCGTCCATGAGCGGGTGCCCGACATACTGCACCGGAAAATGGTGTTTTTTTTCGTAAAAATCTTTCTCAAAAGGCAGAATAACATACATGTGGTTTACGTCCCTTTTGATAGCTTTGATACGGTTTTCTTTCCATGCCCAAATCTGTGGCGATATGTAATAATGTGTATCGTAACCGTTTTCCTTTGCCCATTTGGCAATACGCATATTGAAACCGGGGTAATCAATAAAAATAATCGCGTCCGGACTAAACTTTTTGATATCTTCCCTACAAAATCTGATATTATTGAGAATAGTTCGCAGATTCATCAGCACCTCGGCAAATCCCATAAATGCCAAATCTTTGTAGTGCTTTACCAGAGTACCTCCGGCTTGTTGCATCAAATCGCCACCCCAGCACCGAATGTCTGCTGCGGCATCTTCCTTTTTTAATGCTTTTATCAGGTTTGCTCCATGCAAATCTCCCGATGCTTCTCCTGCTATGATGTAGTATTTCATCTTACCAAAAAACAAATAAGGCAATAAATACAAACGAAAAAATAACCCCGCGGGCTGCCATATAATTATCTCTGTTCAGTAAAAGATAAAACAGTAAAATGTTCGGAATAGCTCCCATAGACAACGCCTTGCCCCAGACATTATTGATTTTAAAAGCCTGCATACTTTCCAGAACACCCATTTTCAGCCAGTAACTCATAATCAGACTACCGAAAATATATGCCAGTAATAAAGCAATTACCAACCCGAGTAAAAAATTTAATATCTTATTCATTTAATTTCCAATTATTTATTGATTTTATGGCGTGATATGCCGTCAAATCGAACTGCACCGGAACCACCGAAACATATCCGTGACTCAACGCCCATTCATCGGTATCTTCGCCTTTGTCATGATTTACAAAACTACCTGTCAGCCAATAATATTCCTTACCGTGCGGATTGACCCGTCGGTCAAAACTTTCTTCCCAGGTCGCTTTTGCCTGACGACAAATTTTTATGCCTTTAATTTCTTCTTTTTTCAGTTTCGGGAAATTCACATTGAGTACCACATCTTCCGGAAGCCCGTTTTTCAATGCTTCCAATGTAATTTTTTTCACATATTCTCTGAACGGAGAAAAATCGGCATTCCAGCTGAAATCGCCTAATGAAAAACCGATTGCCGGTACTTTGCTCATTCCCGCTTCTACCGCCGCCGACATCGTTCCGGAATAAATCACATTAATCGACGAGTTGAAACCGTGGTTAATGCCCGAAACACAAATATCTGGTTTTCTGTCCAGAATCTGGTCAATGGCCAATTTCACGCAATCCACCGGTGTGCCTGAACAAGCATATTCCTTTTCAATATCTTTATCTATGTTTACTTTCTCCACAAACAAGGTGCTGTTTATCGTAATCGCGTGTCCTGTACCCGATTGCGGACTGTTTGGAGCAACTACTACAACTTCTCCGATTTCTTTCATCACGCTAATCAACATTCGGATTCCGGGGGCTGTGATGCCGTCATCATTCGTTACCAATATCAATGGTTTTTTCTTCATTTGCACTATTTCTCTTTATATGTTGTAAAAATAGAAATTATATCGCTGACAGAAAAATATCTCTTTTTAAAATTAACGTGGATAAATTAAGTATTTTTGAGCTTTTGACAAAACAAAATCATTTCGATTACATGAAAAAAATCAGCATACTCGGTGCGGGCTGGCTGGGAAGCCCCTTAGCCCTGCAACTCAAAAACAACGGACACAAAGTAAAAGTATCTACCACTACTCCCGAAAAAATCTCTTTTTTTGAAAAAAATGGTATCGAAAGTTTTATCATCAACGTAGGTTCGAGAACAAACATTAGCAATATGGATAAACTACTTGCCGATACAGATATATTGATTATTACCATTCCGCCCGGACGAACTCAAAATGTTGAGGAAAATTATGTGGATAAAATAAAATCCGTAATCCCGTTTATTGAAAAACATCATATCAAAGAAGTTCTCTATACAAGCTCTACAACGGTTTATCTTTCACTGAAAGGCAATGTTGATGAGGAAACGCCTATTATTCCGATTGCTGAAATGGACAAACAAATCGTGGAAATTGAAAATATGCTTTTAAACAATCCGAGTTTTAATGCTTCTGTTCTTCGTTTGGGCGGACTGATTGGCGAAGACCGGCACCCCGTTCGTTTTATCGTAAAAAGAGAGGTAATTGAAGATGCGAATAATCCGGTAAATATGATTCATAGAAAAGATATAATCCGGTTTATGGAAAAAATGACCGAACAAAAAATCGCTAATGAAATTTTCAATATCGTTGCTCCAATCCAACACAACCGCAGAGATTTTTATACGCAAGAGGCCAATAAATTGGGGCTTTATCCTCTACCCCAGTTTATTGATAACCCCAATGCAGATATGCGGAAAGTAAGCGGTGAAAAAATTTCTGACAGATACGGTTTGGATTATTTATATTTAGTGGATTAATAATTTGTATTATCAGCTTAGAGCCTGTTTAAATTTGTATTGTAAAAATGTTTATAGGTTATTTTTGAGGCAGAACAAGACAAATTATTAGATAAATTTTAAACAGGCTCTTGACAAAACCATTTTTTGTTTCGGGAATAAAAAGTATTTTTGCACAAAAATATCCCAATGATAAAAATCGGTTCAATCGAGTTGCCAAAGCACCCTTTATTACTGGCACCTATGGAAGATGTCAGCGATCCGCCGTTTCGCCGTTTGTGCAAGCAGCATGGAGCAGATTTGATGTACTCCGAATTTATTTCTTCGGAGGGATTAATCAGAGATGCAATAAAAAGTAAGAAAAAACTCGACATTTTTGATTATGAACGGCCCGTTGGTATTCAGATTTTTGGTGGTGACGAAGAAGCGATGGCGATGTCGGCAAGAATTGTAGAAACCGTTGAACCTGATTTGGTGGATATTAATTTTGGCTGTCCGGTTAAAAAAGTGGTTTGCAAAGGAGCCGGAGCCGGTGTGTTGAAAGACATTGATTTGATGGTCAGACTGACTAAAGCGGTCGTAAAAAGCACCCATTTGCCTGTTACGGTAAAAACGCGTTTGGGCTGGGACGAAGATTCTATTAATATTGACGAAGTTGCCGAACGGCTACAAGATGTTGGCATTCATGCCCTGACTATACACGCCCGAACGAGAGCTCAAATGTACAAAGGTCATTCGGATTGGACGCATATTGAACGCATCAAAAACAATCCGAGAATTCATATTCCTATTTTTGGAAACGGCGATATTGACTCCCCACAAAAAGCGTTGGAATACAAAGAAAAGTTTGGCTTAGATGGCATCATGATTGGTCGTGCCGCTATTGGTTATCCATGGATATTTAACGAAATCAAACATTATTTCAAAACCGGTGAATTGCTTCCCCAACCCACAATTACTGACCGTATCGAAGCTGCAAGAAATCATCTGATTTGGTCAATGGAATGGAAAGGCGAACGATTGGGCATACTAGAAATGAGACGGCATTACACCAATTATTTCAAAGGGATTCACGGTTTTAAACCTTACAAACAAAAACTCGTTACCACAGACGAACCAGAAATTTTATTAGCCATTTTTGACGAAATTGCCGAGGTTTATAAAGAATACGCAAGATTATAAATTATTACTCAACAACCAATTCCACCACATCGATTTTCCTTTCGGTTGCCGATAGAATTTTGACGCTGTAATCGCTTACCTTAATCACACTTCCCTGAGTCGGAATTTGATTACAATGCGTGATTACAAATCCGCCCAAAGTGTTGTAATCTTCACTAACAGGCAGGTTTAAATCATATTTTTCATTAAGATAATCTACCTCCAAACGAGCAGACAGAATATATTTATTCTCCTCGATTTTTTTCTCTACCCATTCGTCATGGTCATGTTCATCATCTATTTCCCCAAAAAGTTCTTCAATAATGTCTTCCATCGTAACCATGCCGGAAATATCACCATATTCATCAATTACCACAGCAATGGATTTTTTCTGCAAAGACAAAGTCTGAAATAAATTATTGATAAACGTATTTTCATAAACTTCTACCACCGGACGTAATATTTCCTGCACATTTTGTGGTTGTTTCAGCAAATCAAAAACGTGGATATACCCTAAGACATTATTTCCTTTTTCATTGTAAACCAACAGTTTGGAATAACCGGTTTCCATAAAAACATTTCGGATATGCTCAAAATCATCATTAATCAGTACAGACGACATATCCACCCGGGGTGTCATCACTTCTTTGACCTTAACGTCGGTAAAAGACAATGCGTTTTGTAAAATCTGTAATTCAGCATCTAAATCTTCTTTTTGCTCGGCAGCATCAATTTGCCTACTGATATATGTTCCTAACTCACCTATACTCAGCAAATTCGTATTTTCTGTAGGTTGTATGCGAAAGAATGTTTTCAAGAAAAAATCTGAAAAACGAATGAGCGGTTTCGTAAAAGGAACCAGAATTTTGAGCAAAACACTGATTACTTTGTCGAATTTGGTAATAATCAGAGTTGCATTGGGCTTGACAAGCACTTTCGGAAAGAAATGCTCAACCAAATACAGCACGAAAAGCGTTACCGAAAAATAAATCAGTAAAAAAGTAATTTCGTTACCGTGTTTAATCGTCCAGAATAACCGTAAGCTATAATAAACAATTAGCACCCAACATATTACAGAGCCAAATTTGAGTGATGCCACATACAATCTTGGTTTTTCCGTAATCAGGTCGAGGGTGTAATTGGTTTTTCGGTCTTCTTTTTTGTTTTCTAACGTCAGCAAGACCTTGTTTGCGTAGCGATAAGCCGCTATCAAAGAAGATAATATAAAAAGAAAAATAAAGGATATTACTAAAACACTTATCCCCATATATTATTGTTGATTTTTTTTCCTTTCTTCCATATTCCTGATGCTTCTCTGTCTGAAAAAGAACAGGAATAAAGCCATGGCAGCAAAAATTAATCTAATCCAGTAATCGCCTTCTTTTTGATACTCGACATAAGCATCATAAATGAAAAATAAGGCGAAACCTAAGTATAAAAATACGGTAATTCTGTAAACTTTCATAATTATATATGTTTTTTTATAAATCAGCGGAATCGGTTCCCTTGATAACTCCTCTGTTTTGGTGGGCATTCATGGTTTTGAATTCGCTGTCGAAATCAACACCGATACCCTCAAAAACACTTTGGTTTTCGTCCACAACTTTGAAACGATACTCGGTAAAAAACCAGTTCAGTTTTTGGTCATAATACAATTGTGGTGTAGTCATAACCGTCCCGTTGTGGGAGGTAATTTTTACATTGCCTCTCAGGTCAATCAGTCCGGTTTTGGAATAGGCAATGGCATAATCAGCTTCAATAAAGTTTTTGTTTTTATCTTCATCGAAAACAACGACATTTACCCCTTCTGGAAAATCATTAAAAGGATATTTTACATTACTGTAATCCAACATTTTATCAGCAAACAAAATCGCTTTAATCCGGGCAGAATCAGTATATTTCACTTCTATTTTCTCCGCAATACCTGCCGGAATTAATTCTGTTGTTTGCCGGGCGGAATAATTCTGTTCATTACCGCAACTTATTAGTATCGCAAGGCTCAATATTGCCGTCATATACCCTGCAAACTTCTTCATTCTAGTAGAATTTACGTTTCACAAACCAAGAGAAGTCGTTGAACGACAAACCAACAGAAATATTAAAATAATTTTCTTTAATCAAACCATGTGAGCTGGTCCCTCTTTGTCCGTATTCTATACCAATATTCAGGTTAGACAATGAAATTCCTTCCCGCATTTCCCCTATCGGCAAACCAAAGCCTGCCGAAACCGAATAATCTTTGATTTCCTGCTGATTCAACACAAAGCCGGTATTTTCATATCTGGCACCAAAACGATAGGTCATTCTTTTCATATAGCTGGTCAGTGACCTGTGGTCAGGCGTGTAAAAACCTCCTGCCGCTATTTTGTAGCCGTCATTGTAGCTTGCGTTTGAATAAGTATTGTAGGCATTGATTTGTGAAGATTGCGTACCAGTATATTCAATTCCTGCAAACCATTTATTCGGATCGCCGATTCCTGCTCCGATACTATACTTTGAAGGCAAAACAAATTTATTTTTTCTTGTTTGTTGTTCAACAATATCAATATCCCTATAAGACAAATCGTTAGCTAACTCTATGGTTGACAAGGCAATATCCTGCTCATTATCAATTTTCATTTCAGGGCTGTAAGTTACTCCGATATTCAACTGAATTTTATCTTTCAGTGGGTGTACATAGTTAATCCCGGTGTTGATACTCAGTCCGCTGTAACGATTATTAATCAACTCGCGTGTTCCTCTGTCCAAACTCAGTCCATGTCCATCGTCTGTGATAAATTTAATCACACTGTTTTCACTCTGACCAAAATTATACTGTGTTTCCACCCCGATATTCAAACGGTCGGTAATGCGGTAGGCGATTCCGACAAAAGCTCTGTTTATACCGCCTTCGCCTAAATAATTTTTTCTTACCGTAAATTCGTTTTCCTGTGTTTCGTTCAGTATGTCATAGCCTACAAATGAGCGAGGCATCACACCCAGCGAAAAACCAAATTTTCCTGCGGGAAAAGCCAGCGACAAATAATCGAACGTTGTCCGGTTAACGTCCACATTGTTTTGTGCCGACGTAAATTTTGTCATCGAAGTACTTAAACCTAAAGCCAGATTTGCTCCCTGTAATTGTGCCGTAGATGCCGGATTGAGTAAATTGGTATGGATACTATCCTGAAAAACCGCCAGGCTTCCCATGGTTTTGATATCATGTGTTCCTTTAAAGTGAATATCCCCTCCGTTGTAGAAAGAATAAGGAGACGCCGTACCTTGCTGAGCATAAGCGGACAGCCCGAAAACAAGCGTAAGGCTTAATATAAGTTTTTTTATCATGAATTAATATATTGATAATACAAAACCAAACTCTCTATCAGAAAGTTTGAACGTACAAAGATGTTATTTTTTATGCTTTCAGCCAAAAAAATAGCGTCGCCGCCTGTTAAAATTACTGTTAAATTATCATACCGCGTTTTGTATTCATTGATAAATCCGTCGATTTCCGCCACCGCTCCGTTGATTACTCCCGAGTGAATACTCTGATTTGTTGAAGTTCCCGTCAGCGGATATTCGTCACTTATCGACAATAACGGCAACTTGGCAGTATAGTCATTCAAGCTTTTATACCTCAGATTTAATCCGGGTGAAATCGCTCCGCCGAGGTATTCATTTCGCTGATTGACAAAATCGTAAGTAATACAGGTTCCGCAATCAATAACGAGTTTATTTTTTTCGGGAAATTCCAATGCAAGCCCTGCTGCCAGAGCAATTCGGTCGGCACCGAGCGTATGTGGCGTTGCATATTTATTCTCGAAAGGCAACTTATCATTGGCACTTACAATATGCAAAAATCCTTTTGTTCCCAGCCATTTAAGCTGATATTCGTTGAGTTTCCCCACAGAAGAAATTATGATAAACGGCTTTTCAGGCAGTTTTTCTGTTATATTTTCTATCTGCGAACGGAAGTCTTTTGTGGCAATATGATAAAACCCACCCCATGTATTTCGGTCATACACAGCGACTTTTATTCTTGTATTTCCCACATCAATAGCAATAATCATCTTTTGTTTTTCTTTGAGAACAAAGCTACACAAGATTTTTTTAGAAAATATTAGGTATAGATAAAAAAAACCTTTTATATTTGCAATCGCTTTGAATGGCGGTATTAATGGTACCTTAGCTCAGTTGGTAGAGCAACGGACTGAAAATCCGTGAGTCCCTGGTTCGATTCCTGGAGGTACCACATTTTTTTTCAACAAGAGTTTACAACTGGTGCCTTAGCTCAGTTGGTAGAGCAACGGACTGAAAATCCGTGTGTCCCTGGTTCGATTCCTGGAGGCACCACAAAATAAAAGCGTAAACTCTGGTACCTTAGCTCAGTTGGTAGAGCAACGGACTGAAAATCCGTGTGTCCCTGGTTCGATTCCTGGAGGTACCACAAAAAAATCCGGTTTCTGTTGAAACCGGATTTTTTGTTTAAGCTATATTACTACAATGACAGTTTTTTAGCAATCCCTTTTGGAAGTCCATCTTTATGCACCATAATATCGGTAGCTTTGTATTTCATAAACGCTTTGGTCATATACATATATCCCTGATAATCATTGGATAATCCCCACGAATTTTTAACAATGTAATATTCTTTACCGTTTTGGTCTTTGGCGATTCCTACGATGTGCATTCCGTGGTCGTCGGTAGTTTCGTAATTATCAAACGCTTTTTGACGGTCGGCATCAGTGACTTTTTTCTCAGGTTTAGGACCGTTGAACATTGTTGCTTTTTCCTCAGTAGTCATTTGTTCAAAATCAGTTTCAGGAATATAAGCTACTCCATTTTTCCAACTGAAACCTTTCTCAGAAACATCTCCACCCCAAGCTACGGTATAGCCGTTTTTCAAAGCATGGTCAACAATTTCTACCAATTCGTCCTGCTTAACATTCCAAACCTGGTCAAATGCCCAGTTATCGGGAACCAACAAAGTGAATTTGGTGTACCATGGATATTCCTGAAAAGAAGAAACTTCCACGTAATCGTCAGGATTGATACCAACAACTTCATCAGCGAAAGTTTTTGGAGTGTATTTTTTGCCTTCATACATAAACTCTTTCGGAGCTTCTCCCAGATAAGTATCAATGATAGCGGTGTAAGCATCTAACCAATTGTCTGACAATTTTTTGTTTTTGATAACAGATCCCAAAACCGACTCCAGCATTGAAGTCATTTCAGAAAAATTGTTACGCGTTTGTCCTTCCTGTAATCCGGTGTAAGCACTTCTTGGAACAATTCCATATTTTTTGTGCATATTCATTACATCGTGAAACGCTCCACCTTCGCCTAAAGTTACCGCTCCGTGCATTTTCACATACATTTTACCTTTCTCAATATAAGCGTTGCGAGCCGTGAAAATTTGAGCCAGTTCAACTGGTTTTTTACCCATACGAATCATTTCTGACTCAATAAATGAGTTTCCGGAATAGCTCCAGCACGTGCCCGATGAGCCTTGGTCTTTTACCGAAGTATTTTCTAAATTGATAACGTCTGTGAATGTAAAATGGTCTTTGCTGTTAGCACTTTGATTAGCTTTAACTTTATTAATCAAATCATCTTGAGCAGACACATGCGAAGTTGTTGCCAAAGCTATGAAAGCCGCAGCCAATAAGGGTTTTAGTTTTAATCGAAACATATTTATTTTTTGTAATTTTATATAATGAGTACGAATTTATGGAATTTGTTACAGAAACCATTAATCTGATGAGTTTTTTTCGGACTTAATTAATAAGCTCATTAACATTACACTTATTTCAACTTTTCTATTTCTGTTTTCCCCGGTTTCTTTATCAATATTACTCGGCGTTGTAATATTTATTTTTCTGAATCGGTATCGTTTAAAAACTCATCTGTAAAATGAGTACGTTGCTTTTCCATCGAAAATTTTTTATCGTTATAGCCTTTCGACTGGTTTCGTGGAATGGAAAGTGATTGCCATTTTTCATTCTGAATCATTTTACCGATAAAAACAATCTGCCCAACGTGATAGGGATAATGTGCCAATTGTCTGTTAATAGCTTCCGCTACTGTATGCCCTTCGTTGCGTATGTAAATAATACGGGTTAAATCTGCCTCAGAAAGAGAATCTAATGTGTGAAATAGGCAATCCCAACCAGCATTCCATTTTGCCAATACTTCCGTTTTATCTTTAAGGTCATTTTCAAATTCAGTATCGCGGTTTCGCCATTCTTTTTCGCCGTCGGTTGTAAAAATATCTGTCCAACGAGATAACATATTTCCCCAAAGGTGTTTGACAATTACTGCAATGTTGTTACTTTCTTCATTATACTGCCAGAAAAAATCTGCCTCTGCCAACTGTTCAAAAGTTTTGTCGCCCAATTGTTTGTAATAGGCAAACTGCTTTTTTATTCCGGTTAAATAATCATTATTCATTTTTAAAATAATGTTTGAAATTTTATTGGATAGCGAATGTCTGTACCCAGTTTAATGAAATGTAAAATCAATAGTGAATGAAGAAATCGCAAATTAATTCGCTCTTTAAACTAATTTCCCAAAACAGCATCTATCACATAATTGTAATTCAGCAAATCGCGGTCGTTTTCGTTATAAATACGTTGCCATTTAAAATCGGGCAATAAAATGCGTGCATCGGCTTTTCCGTTCCATTCTGTTCTTAAACCGTGCTGTTCCAGTACCTCAACTATTTTTTTTGCAACTTCTTTGGAAACACTATCACTTACGTTGTCAATTTTCTGAAAAGCAATCAACAAACCTTCACCCCTCACAGCACGTTCCAAATCCTGTCCGTGATAAAAACAATACCCCTCGGATTTTTCGCCGTTTTCTATCAGCGTACGTTCTATTTCAACTACTTCATATTCGCCGTCGTCTATCGCATAACCTGCGTAATGCAATGCTATTATTTTGTGCGTTGCCGCAAGGTCATCAAAAGCCGTTATTAAACGTTCGGTTTCTGTTGGTGATTGCCATGTTTGGCTTTCTTCCAAAAGTTCATCATACACTTTGTCGATGTGTTCATACGCCCATTCTTCAGAAATTTCATCGCCAAAACCATTGTCTTCAATTTCTTCGAGAATGCTTTCCTGAATGTCTTCCAGACTGAAAAACCCGGAACGAACCTGCGTATAAATGGAATCAAAAATAAATTGCTCGTCTTCAGACATTATTTGTTTCATAGTAATTATCAGCGTTGCTGCTTCAGATTGTTTTTTATTTTTACGCTACGAATATATTAATTCCTACGAAATTACATATAAGTTACTTCTTTTTTTATCGTTAAAAGTTAGAGCCTGTTTAAAATTTATCTAATAATTTGTTTATGCTTCTTTTTGGTCATAACTGCGTTAAATTTTAAAACGATAGCTCTGCTATCCTTTGAAAATTTGCCTTATTCTGCCTCAAAAATAACTTATAAACATTTTTACAATACAAATTTAAACAGGCTCTAATAAATCAAACTCAAAAACTAACTTCAATTTAAGTACCTTTGCACTTTGAACCAAACTTATGAACAAAGGATTACTTGCATTAGCCTGCGGCGGATTGGCCATCGGAATGACCGAGTTTACTATGATGGGAATATTGCAGGATATTGCCAAAGACCAACAAATAGAAATTACCGAAGCGGCACATTTCATCGCCTTGTATGCCTTGGGCGTAGTGATTGGCGCACCGATTCTTACTTTATTCACAGGAAGGTTTGCCCCGAAAAATGTATTACTTTTCCTAATGGTGCTTTTTCTAGTGTTCAATGGTCTTTTTGCGATTGCCCCGGAATACAATAGTTTGGCTATCAGTCGGTTTATGTCAGGATTACCTCACGGTGCATTTTTTGGTGTGGGGTCGGTCGTGGCGGCACAACTGGCACAAAAAGGAAAAGAAGCTCAGGCAATTGCTTTTATGTTTACAGGAATGACCGTTGCCAACCTTGCCGGCGTGCCTCTGGGAACTTATATCGGACATCATTACTCGTGGCGAATTACCTATGGCGTGATTGCATTACTGGGATTGCTTACTTTTGCTGCACTATATTTCTGGTTGCCCACCATAGCCAATCGTTCAAATAGGAATCTGACCCAACAGCTTTCTTATTTTAAACAACCCAAAGCTTGGTTGATTATTGCTATCATTTCGATTGGAACCGGTGGTTTGTTTTCGTGGATATCCTACATTTCGCCGATGGTTACTAAGGTTGGTAACTTAGCCGAAGAACGCGTTCCGCTGATTATGGTTTTGGTAGGTTTGGGAATGTTTTTCGGGAATATTTTAGGCGGAAAGCTTGCAGATACTATCTCGCCAACCAAAGCTTCTATTGCCTGTTTCTCAGCAATGGCGATTACATTGATTGCGGTTTATTTTACGGCTCATATTCCTGAAATGGCATACATTATGGCTTTTGTTACCGGACTGGTAGCTTTTACTACAGGTTCGCCTTTACAAATGATGTTGATTAATTCAGCAAAAGGCTCAGAAACCATTGCAGCTGCGGCGGGACAAGCAAGTTTCAACATCGGAAATACATTGGGTGCTTATTTTGGCGGTATCCCTATCACATTTGGTTTAGCGTACAATACTCCGGTTTTGGTGGGTGTGGGAATGGCAAGTATTGGTGCGAGCCTTGCGTTGGTATATTTAAAAAGGTTTCGAATGAAGGAAGCTCAGAGTGTCTAAAAACATTTTCTCTATCCATATTACTATAAAAAACAATAAACGATTTACCTCGAATAAGGAGGTTTAATACTTTCAATATCAAGAAACAAACGATTCTATTGGCTATCCGTTTTTACCTATTCTTTAATCCTATCCTACTTTAATTATCTTTGTTGCCGAAACGTGCATTGGTTACATCAGTATGTTTGTAAATATCAATACTTTCGATATCATTCGGGTTTAACGAACGAAACGTTTCTTCGCTTACCCGAACACCGTCCACAATATAAGTAAACTCTTGGTTACGGGTTAAAATCTCTACGTCTTTTAGAATGGTTACAGAAGTTTGTGAGATTTCTATCTTTGATTTTGGGTATCCTATCAATGGTAGGCAACTAAAACTAAAACGCTCAGAAACTACTGATGTAGCACTTGTTGTATCCACGATAGTATCTTCAGCCACTACAAGTTCAGCAATAATTTCTTCTATTTTTTCTTGTTCTTTTTTTAGATTCAGCCTGTTTCTTTTTCACATAAGATGATGCCACCTGTTTTTCCTTTTTTGGTTCGTTGTTCAAAACCGTTTTTTCTTCTGATTTATTTTCCTGTTCTGGTTTTTCACTCGTCACTATTCTTTGAGTTTCCGCCGGCACTTCTTCAATTTCTGGTTGATTGACAAACCGTACACCCACCGAAACCATAACCAACAAAGCGATTATCATACCGGCATATTCCCAAAACTGACCTGATTTATTTTTACTTTTCATAACTACAGAATTATATGTCTTAACCCTTTCCATCTGGTTATACCCAACAATTTACTATTTTTCAGATAAATTTTCAAGAGAATTGTTTTTTTTATTTTTATCACGTACTTAAAAATCTTTTCTCTTTGTGTGGAAAAAACAGTATTTTTGTTATTTAAATTAAACAATCATTATATATGAAACCCGATTTATTTCAGGCACCCGATTATTATCAGTTAGATGATTTGCTTAGCGAAGAACATAAGCTCGTCAGAGATGCTGCCCGCACATGGGTCAAAAGAGAAGTTTCCCCGATTATTGAAGAATATGCCCAAAAAGCCGAATTTCCTAAACAAATCATTAAAGGTTTGGGCGAAATCGGTGGTTTTGGTCCTTATATTCCCGAAGAATACGGTGGTGCTGGGTTAGACCAAATTTCGTATGGTTTAATCATGCAGGAAATCGAACGCGGCGATTCCGGTGTTCGTTCCACTTCATCAGTACAGTCTTCTTTGGTTATGTATCCGATTTGGAAATACGGTACCGAAGAACAACGCAAAAAATATCTCCCGAAATTAGCCACAGGCGAAATGATAGGTTGCTTTGGATTAACAGAACCTGATTATGGCTCCAACCCTGCCGGAATGGTTACTAACTACAAAGATATGGGCGACCATTATTTGCTGAACGGTGCCAAAATGTGGATTTCTAACGCTCCGTTTGCAGACATCGCTGTGGTGTGGGCAAAAAACGAAGAAGGACGCATTCACGGTTTGATTGTTGAACGTGGTATGGAAGGTTTTTCTACTCCGGAAACACACAATAAATGGTCTTTGCGTGCATCGGCTACCGGCGAATTAATTTTTGACAATGTTAAAGTTCCAAAAGAAAATTTGTTACCAAACAAATCCGGATTAGGAGCACCTCTTGGTTGTTTAGATTCTGCCCGATACGGTATTGCATGGGGAGCTATCGGTGCGGCAATGGATTGCTACGACACCGCTTTGCGTTATTCCAAAGAACGCATTCAGTTTGATAAACCAATCGGTGCCACGCAGTTACAACAGAAAAAATTAGCCGAAATGATTACCGAAATCACTAAAGCCCAATTATTGACATGGCGTTTGGGGGTTTTGCGTAATGAAGGCCGAGCTACATCAGCACAAATTTCAATGGCAAAACGCAACAACGTAGCGATGGCATTAGACGTCGCTCGTGAAGCTCGTCAAATGCTTGGCGGAATGGGAATTACGGGCGAATACTCCATTATGCGTCACATGATGAACCTTGAATCGGTAGTTACTTATGAAGGGACACACGACATTCACTTGCTGATTACCGGAATGGACGTTACCGGATTTCCCGCTTTTAAATAAAAATTGAATCATTCAGGCATAAAAAAACCCGGAACTATTCCGGGTTTCCTTATTCCTAATAAATATATTACAACTCACTCAACAATTTGTTGATTTCGTCCAGATTAGGAGTAAGTACAACCTCAATACGACGGTTTTTAGCTTTACCATCTGTGGTATTATTTGAGGCTATTGGGGCAAATTCACTACGCCCAGCTGCCGTCAAGTTTTTACGCACAATACTCGGATTTTCTTCCAGAATATTCACGATAGCGGTTGCTCTTTTGGTTGATAAATCCCAGTTATTGGTAATTCCGCCACCCAGATTTCCAGTAATTTTGTCTGTGTCGGTATGTCCTTCAATCAAAATAGCAATATCAGGATTGTTTGCCAACACTTTAGCGAGTTCTTCCACCGCTTCACGCCCTTGTGAGCTAACAGTCCAACTACCAGACGGGAAAAGTAGTTTGTTTTCCATCGACACATATACTTTCCCATCTTTTTGCTCAACCGTAAGTCCCTTTCCTTCAAAAGAATACAAAGCATCAGACAAGGATTCTTTCAATCTGTTCAGGCTTTCGTTCATTCCATTGAGCTTTCCTTCCAGCTCATTTACTCGCTGGGTGCGTTCGTCCAAAGTACCTTTGAGGTGGTTCAATCGCTCTATTTCCGACTGGATAGCTTCTGCACTGGTACTCTCCAAATCGTTATAATTTTTCTCTAACTGCTTATATTTATTTTGTAATTCGTCGCGTTCTTTTGACACCTGATTGTACAATTCACGCAAATCGGTTGAACTGTTTTCCAAGTCATTATTGCGAGCTACTAGCTGGTCATATTCGCTTTGGATTAAATCCATTCGGTTATTGCATTGCTCGTATTTATCATTCAACTCGTTGTACAAACGTCTGCTCACGCACGACGACATTGTGGTTATTAATAATCCGGCTACAATTATTCTCTTTATCATAATTTTTGTTTTGTTTATATTTTTAAATCTATTCCAATCGGGCAATGGTCTGAATGTTTGGCTTCCGGCAGAATATAAGCTCTATCAATCTTGTCTTTCATTTGTTCGTGTGCCAGCAAATAATCAATTCGCCAGCCTTTGTTGTTGTTTCGGGCATTGGCTCGGTAACTCCACCAACTATACTGATGTGGTTGATTGTTAAACATTCTGAAAGTATCGGCAAAACCATCTTTCATGAAAGCATCTAACCAGGCACGTTCTTCGGGTAAAAATCCGGAAACTTTCGCATTCCGAACCGGGTCATGAATATCAATTGCCTGATGACAAATGTTATAATCTCCGCCAATAATCAGATTAGGTACTTCTTTAATGAGTTCATTGGCATAGACCCTGAAATCGTCCATATAACGGAATTTATAATCCAACCGGTCTATGTTTGTTCCTGATGGTAAATATAATGACATCACAGAAAAATCATCAAAATCGGCACGTAGATTTCGTCCTTCAAAATCCATGTGCTCAATTCCTGTGCCAAATACTACCTGATTAGGTTCTTTTCTGGACAAAATTGCCACGCCACTATATCCCTTTTTTTGTGCGGGATAATAATATTGGTATTCATATCCGGCAGCCCGGATTTCGTCAACCGGAATCTGGTCTGCTGTGGCTTTTATTTCCTGTAAACAAATAATATCCGGATTCGCAGCCTGCAACCAGTCCAAAAAACCTTTACGAATGGCTGCCCTGATTCCATTTACATTATACGATAATATCTTCATAACTAAACAATAGGGCTCAAAATTAATCAAAAATCTATCAATGAAGAAAAATTTAAGGCAAACAATCCGGCTGATGGCAAATAAAAATGACCGCCCGATACAATAATTTGATATATTTGTCTATTAATTCATTTTCGATGCCAATAATAACATCTAAGCAAATAGCTAACGTAACTAAGCTCGATCGATTGGGATTCATAGGCACATTTGTCAGCCGTTCCTTAATGAAAATGATGGGGATTGACGAGGCTAACAAAATATATGACAAACACAAACATTTACAAGGAATCGAATTTCTGGACGCCATTATCAAAGAATTTGGTTTTGTCTATGAGATCGACCCGGAAGAGCTGAAAAGATTGCCCAAACAAGGGGCATATATTACTGTTTCCAACCACCCGCTGGGAGCAGCCGACGGTATTATTTTGCTGAAAATGATGCTGGAACAAAACACCGATTACAAAATCATGGCGAATTTTCTGTTGCAAATGATTGAACCGTTGAAACCTTATGTGGTTCCGGTCAATCCGTTTGAAAACCGGAAAGAAGTCAAATCGAGTGTCGCTGGTATCAAAGAAGCATTGGCTCATGTAAAATCAGGCAAGCCGTTGGGAATTTTCCCGGCAGGGGAAGTTTCTAATGTCAAAACGGAAAACGGACATATCGACCGTACATGGCAGGAAGTTGCCCTGAAGGTTATTCACAAATCACAAGTACCTGTTATTCCGATATATTTCCATGCCAAAAACAGTCCGGCTTTCTATACCATATCAAAGCTCAGCCCGGCTATGCAAACGGCAAAACTGCCTTCGGAAATGTTGAGCCAGCACAAACGAAATATCCGAATCCGAATTGGCAGACCAATAGCGGTGGAAGAACAAAACGAACATGCAGGAAGTATTGAAGAATATGGAAATTTCCTGAGACAAAAGACTTATTTGCTCGCGAATGCTATTCAGAAAAACGAAAAACGTTTTATCAAGATGCCTTCATTCAAGTTGCCACCACCACCACCGCAACAGATTGCTAATCCGGTTACACAGGATATGCTTGAACAGGAAATCAAACTTCTGCGGGAAACTACCGATTGCAGATTATTGCAAAGTAAAAACTATGAGGTTTTCCTGGCAGAGCCAGAAAAAATACCGAATATACTCAGAGAAATCGGACGTTTACGGGAAATCACTTTTCGTGCTGTGGGCGAAGGAACCAATCAGGCAATTGATTTGGATAAATATGACCATCACTACTATCACATGTTTTTGTGGGACGATGACGCCAAAAAAATTGCCGGAGCATATCGTATGGGGTTAGGCAAAAAAATATTTCCTCAATTTGGAATCGATGGATTTTATTTGCATGAATTATTCAGTTTTGAACCTGAACTTTATTCGATGATGGAGCACTCTATCGAAATGGGACGGGCTTTTATCATTGATGAATACCAGCAAAAACCAATGCCGCTGTTCCTGCTTTGGAAAGGAATTGTGCACACCACATTGCGGTATCCGGAGCACAAATATTTGATTGGCGGTGTGAGCATCAGTAATCAGTTTTCTGATTTTTCCAAATCGCTGATGATTGAGTTTATGATGTCTAACTATTACGACCCTTATATTGCCCAGTATGTTTCGCCCCGCAAGGAATATAAGGTAAAACTCAAAGATGCCGATAAGGACTTTGTTTTTAATGAAACAGAAGCTGATTTGAATAAATTCGACCGTTTAATTGACGAGGTAGAACCCGGAAATTTACGTTTGCCGGTACTGATAAAAAAATATATCAAACAGAATGCCCGTATGGTTGCGTTTAATGTTGACCCATTGTTTAACAACGCGGTGGACGGGTTGATGTATATCCGGATAGCTGACCTACCGGAAAGCACGGTTAAGCCTGTAATGGAAGAATTTCAGCTGGAACTCGAGAGAAAAATAGCTGAACAGAAAGAGAATAACAATGTTTAACGGATTTTTGTGATTATCTGACTAAATAACAACTGAAAAGTTCATTATCTTTGTCTAAAACATTTTAAACATGACACTATATACCGCAGATTTTTTTGGTTTTATCAGAACACTGTTTATCATTGTGTTGCTTTACTATTTATTTAAGTTTGCATTTCGCTTGCTTACGCCAATTCTGGTCAATAAATTAGCTAAAAAAGCACAGGAAAATTTCAGGCAACAACAAGAAACATTTTACAGACAATATCAAAACCAAAATCAGGAAAATCAATCTCAGCAAACCAACAATCCGAATAAGAAACAGGAACTCAGAGAAAAGAAAAAAGTCGGCGAATATATTGATTTTGAAGAAATTGAATAATAAAAAAGAGGGTTTTTAAACCCTCTTTTTTATTGCTTGACAAACTTTGAATTATAAATCAGTTTTTTATTGGATTCTAGTTTTATCAGATAAGTACCGCTTGCAAGATGTGAAACATCTATGGAGTTTTCGGTTATATTTTCAGACAAAACCTGTTTTCCGTTCATATCATAAATCGTTACTTTTTCTATCATAATATTCTGTGCCCAAAAGATTTTATCTGTTGTTGGATTTGGATATAGAATAATATCAGATAATTCATGTTCAGAAACAGAAGAAGTGGCACATTGGAAAACTAAAACAGGTGTTGCAGGCGAAGGTAGGGTTCCATCAAAAAAATCCGTATAATTAGCACCAAAAGCCCAAACAGTATTATCTGCTCTTACAGCAAAAGACATACAATATCCTGCCCCTACTTTTATCCAATTATTTTCTGTTCCTACTTGTACTGGAATCGATGAATTTTCAGGTATTATAACCGACCACCCATTACCCCAACAACCTGCTCCCCATTGCCATAAAGTTCCATCATTTTTAATACCAACGGCAGAATCTGTTCCTGCAGCTATTTCTTTCCAAGTATCTGTTCCAATTTGCACGGGTGTTTGTACTGCTGTAAAAAAGTTCTCATTATATGTTCCCCAATACCACAAAGTATTATCTGTTTTTAATGCCAATGTATATTTTCCTATATTAGAAGGAACAACCTTTTTCCAATCGGTATCGGTTCCCACTTGGGTTAAAGTGCTAACACAGTGTGCGTGATAAGAATTAGATATTCCTAAAACATAATCATGATTTTTACCCATTGCCCATAATGTCCCGTTACTTTTAATGGCAAAAGTTTTATCTGTTCCTGCACCGATATTTACCCAGTCTGTATCAGGACTTATTTGAATAGGCTGTGCATATTGAGCAACGGAACCATTTCCTAACGCACAACCATTATTCCCCCACCCCCAAAGTGTTCCGTTACTTTTTAAAGCAATGTTGTTTACCCACGTATTTACTACTTTTATCCAATCGGTATCGGTACCTACTTGGGTGGGAGTAAAATTATCTGTGGTCGTACCATCACCTAATACCCCTAAAGTATTAGTTCCCCAAGTATAAATTTTTCCATCTTTTGTCAATCCGGAAGAAGAATAATACCCGTGAGAAATAGCTGAGAAATCTGGAATTGAAGGTCTAAGATAAGGAACATTGATAGATTGAGCATTGCCATTACCAATTTGTCCAAACTCATTATTGCCCCAAGTATAAATCTCTCCATCTGAAGTAAAAATAGAAACAGTTCTGTAACTAATAGAAATGTCGGTTACGCATTGGTCGCCTTGCAAATAAGGGTTTGTTTGTGCATTAGAATAATTACTATACACACCAAAAAATATTAAAAACGAGTAAATTTTGTTCATAATTCTATAGCTTTTAGATTCATTCTTTCAAATATATAAAAAAACAAGCAGAGAAATGTTTTCTCAACAGAGAAAAAGTCATTGGCAGTTTTGTTTTATTGTTTCCCAAATAATAAGTACATTTAACCACAAAATAATATATATGAGAAATTTCAGAAACTATATCCCTCATATTTTAGCTGTATTAGGTTTTGTTGCTATCGCACTCGCCTATTTTTACCCCGTTGTACAGGGAAAAGAAATCTATCAGTCAGATATTGTTCAATATATTGGAATGGCAAAAGAGCAAAACGACTTCCGAAAAACAGAAGACGCAGAGCCTTATTGGACAAATTCTGCTTTTGGAGGAATGCCTACCTATCAGTTGGGAGCAAAATATCCGCATAATTACGTCAAAAGTCTAGATTCGGTTTTGAGGTTTTTACCTCGCCCTGCCGATTATCTTTTTCTGTATTTCATCGGATTTTATATCTTACTTTTATCCTTACGGATTAAACCGCTAAAGGCGTTTTTCGGAGCTTTGGCTTTCGGACTTTCGACTTATTTAATTATCATTCTCGGAGTCGGACATAATGCCAAAGCACATGCGATTGCTTATATGCCGATGGTTGTAGCGGGAGTTTTGCTCGTTTTCCAGCGAAAATATATTCTTGGCGGATTGCTCACAATGATTGCCGTTGCCCTCGAAATTCAGGCAAATCACTTTCAGATGACGTATTACCTGTTGATTTTGTTACTGATCATCGGGATTTATTATTCCTACCAATTCATCAAAGCAAAAGAGTTTAAGGAACTTGGTAAAGTTTTGGGAGTATTTGCTATTGCAGGAATTTTAGCTATCGGAGCTAATGCAACCAACCTAATGGCAACTTCGGAATATGCCAAAGTAAGTACCCGAAGCAACAGCGAATTAACCATAAACCCCGACGGAAGCCCAAAAACGTCCCAAAATGCGATGTCTTATGAATACATTACGGAATACAGTTACGGAAAATCAGAAAGTCTGAACCTGATTGCACCACGACTTTTCGGAGGTGGAAATTCCGAAAAATTAGATGAAAAATCGGAAGTGCATCAATTTATGGTTAGGCAAGGTATTCCGTATGAATATATCAGTCAACTTCGAGATAATTTTGGAAGAACTTATTGGGGCGACCAACCTATTGTCGCCGCACCGGCTTATATCGGGGCGGTTGTTTTCTTTTTGTTTGTTCTGGCATTATTTGTTGAAAAACGTAAGATAAAATACGTATTTCTGGCAGGAGCAATCGTTTCGTTGATGCTTTCGTGGGGGAAAAATTTCCCGTTATTGACAGACTTTTTTATCAATTACGTTCCGATGTATAACAAGTTCAGAGCGGTTTCGTCCATTCAGGTTATTTTGGAATTATGCGTACCGGTTTTGGCTGTTTTAGGATTGACTTCCTATTTGAAAGCCGATAAAGTAGCACAATGGGATTCTTTGAAAAAAGCAGGAGGAATTTCGTTAGGACTTCTTTTGATTTTACTTTTAGGAAAAGGAATGTTTAGTTTTAGTTCGCCAAACGATGCAAGTATGATTGAGTACCTGAATTATTTGGTACAGAACAAGTCTTTCGGCCATGAATTTATGGAAGCGTTGCGTTCCGATAGAGCCAAAATGTATTCGGCTGATGTCGTGCGAAGTCTGGTTTTAGTAGCTCTTTCTGCCTTGATTTTGTTTGGTTTCAACAAAGAAAAATTGACCCAAAATATCACGATTATTCTGATTGGCGTGTTGATGGTCGGAGATTTATTTTTGGTAGATAAAAACTATGTAAACAAAGACAGTTTTGTAGATAGCCGTTTGATGAACGAGCCTTTTCAAGAAACACCTATTGATAAATTAATTGATGAAGACCAATCGGTGTACCGGGTTTTTGAAAAAGCCGGAGCGATGAGCAATGCACGAACATCGTATTTTCATCATTCTATCGGGGGATATAGTGCCGTGAAACCAAAGAAAATTCAGGAATTGTATGATTATCAGATTGTAAAAGATAATCAGGAAGTTTTGAATATGCTCAATGTCAAATACATCATTGATACAGACGAAGAAGGAAAACAAGTTCCTCTTTTAAATGAAAATGCCTATGGGAATGCTTGGTTTGTTAATGAGATAAAAACTGTACATTCAGCTGATGAAGAAATGAAAGCTTTGGAAAGTTTGGGTAGAAATACGGCTGTTTTAAATAAACAAAATTTCAATATTGATATTTCTAATAGTTTCGTTACCGATAGCTTATCTTCCATAAAATTAGTTGAATACAAACCTAATTATTTAAAATATCAATCTCAAAACCAAAACGACGGATTGGCTGTTTTCTCAGAAATCTATTATCCAAATGGCTGGGTTGCAACTATTGACGGAAACGAAACCGAAATCTTTGAAGTCAATTATACGTTAAGAGGTTTACAAGTTCCGAAAGGAAACCACACGATTGAATTCCGTTTTGAGCCGCAGGTCGTAAAAACAGGAAGCCGGATTGCCTTGGCAAGTTCTCTAGTAATGATTTTGCTGATTGCAGGAGGCGTATTTTACGGTGTAAGAAAAAGAGAAAATTAGGAAATCCGATTTATGAAAAAAGTTCTTATCATAACCTACTATTGGCCACCTGCAGGCGGTCCCGGTGTACAGCGTTGGTTGAAATTTGTCAAATATCTACCCGGTTTTGATATAAAGCCGATTGTGTATATTCCTGAAAATGCGAGTTATCCGATTATTGATGAAGAACTTTGCAACGAAGTGAATCCGGAAGCGGAAGTTCTTACTCAACCTATCAAAGAACCCTATAAAATTGCCCGGCTTTTTTCAAAAAAATCTACGCAGAATATTAGTTTGGGGATTATTCCCGACGAAAGAAAACAAAGTTTATCCGAACAACTTTTGTTGTTCATCAGAGGTAATTTTTTTATTCCGGACGCACGAATCGGCTGGGTAAAACCTTCTGTTGAGTATCTTTCTGAATATATCAAAATCAATCCCATAGATATAATTATTACAACCGGACCACCGCATAGCTTGCACCTCATCGGGAAACAGTTGAAAGAACAATTTAATATTCCGTGGATAGCCGATTTCCGTGACCCGTGGACTACCATCGGTTACCACAAAAAACTGAAATTAACCACTTCGGCTGCTCAAAAACATAAAACACTGGAAAAAGAAGTGCTGAACGAAGCTGACCGCATTCTGGTTACGAGTCCGTCCACCAAAAAAGATTTTAAGCAAATAACACAACAGCCTATTGACGTGATTACCAATGGATATGACATCGAACATATCGAAAAGAAACCTTTGGACAAAAAATTCACTATCGCTCATATCGGCTCATTGTTATCCGACAGAAATCCGAGAGTGTTGTGGAAAGCATTGGCTGAACTTATCAAAAATAATTCGGATTTTAAGCACGATTTTGAATTGAAATTAGCCGGAAAAGTCAGCACGCAAATCCTGAATACTTTAGAAGAATTCAAGCTGAGTCCGTATGTAAATAATATGGGCTATATTTCGCATCAGCAAGCGATAACAGAGCAACGTACTTCTCAGGTTTTGCTATTGCTCGAAATTGATTCGGAAGAAACCCGGGCGATTATCCCCGGAAAATTGTTTGAATATATGGCTGCCGAACGTCCGATTCTGGCTATTGGTCCTGAAAAAAGCGATGTGGAAACATTAATTAAACAAACCAATACCGGGCAATATTTCTGCTATGATGAAAAAGACCGTATAGCGGACTGTATCGAAAAAATGTATCAGCAATATTCGGAAAAGAAACTGAAATCTTACGGTATCGGATTGCAATATTTCAGCCGGAAAAGACTAACGCAAAAGTTGGCTGAAATCATTCATCAGATGTAAATTAATTTTCTGGTAATGTACTGACAAAAAAAATGGGTAGCTAAACAAGTTGTCTAACTACCCATCAAAAACTACATTAACTATTACTTTTGAAAAAACTTACTTACTAAATTCTTTCAGAACTACTTTGTCTATCTAATTGCAAACGATATGCCAGAGCCTGTTTACAACGATTTTCGTCTATCTACACACTTTTTTGTGTGGATTAATTCTATAATGTGTAGATTTTTCCTCGTTTTGTTTACACTAATAACAATCTGCTCCGGTGGTAACGAACAATTTTAATGTTCCGGGCGAAAGAAAGGGAATATCAAGCCCCATGCCTCGAATAACAAAAAGTGTTCCGAGGATTATGACAAAAACCGGAACTGCTTTCAGTATTTTTTCTCTCATGCGTACCGAAATAGCATTTGTTACATAAACCACTGCAGACATCATCGGAACTGTTCCTAAACCGAAAAGCATCATATACCACATTCCCTGTAAAGGCATCTGAGTGGCGGTTGCCCCGAACAAAGCTACATAAACCATGGCACAAGGCAGAAATCCGTTGAGCAAACCAATGATAAAAAATGACGAACTTTTGTTTTTCTTAAATTGTAATCCCATGCGTTTTTTTGCCTTATTGACCAACCGGTATAATGGTTGAAGAAAGGAAATCCGGTTAAATTTATTTTTGGGAATAAGTACATAAACAATCATCAATATGCCCAGAATAACAGACAATTTTTGTTGTAAACCGGCAATGAAGAGTCCTCGCCCCAGCCAGCCAAATAAACCACCTAAAAGTCCGTAAGTAAAAATCCGTCCTAAATGGTAAATGATTATCTGAGATGCCCGCTTTACTTCGCTTGTTCTGCTTACCGGAAGCATCATTGCAATCGGTCCGCACATTCCGACGCAGTGCAGACTAGAAAGCAACCCGAATAAAAAAGCGGATAACATAAGCTAATTAAAAAGTGAGAGATTGTTTTGTATAATATTGATTTTCCTTATATTGCCAGTCGATAATAATATCCCAGCGACCGTCTGCCAAAGCGTTTTTAGGTATAAGCATTGCGGAAGAGGACAACTCTATCGAAATATTGGTGTCCATCTTTTGGTCAGACGGTCTGTATAGGGATATATTTCCTTGTATGTTATGGTAATCAAAATCTTCCGGAAATTGTATAAAAATTCCTTCTGAAGCGGCGGAAACATTGAATTTATCCCCCAATTCATTCAGATTTTTTTCTTTCTGGTAATTATCATCTACTTCGATTTCTTTCTCGTAGTATTGCTCTGTTACTAATTCATTATCGAATTTGCTGTCGGTTTGCACCCTGATGACATATTGTAAAATAAATATCATAAAGCACAACATTCCGATAACGATTCCTGTTCCCCAATTGAATTTCATTTTACTTGTTTTTTAGGGTTGTACATTTTAATTAAACTTTCTTGGTCCCAAGAAATTGGTGGTGGTTTTGTCTATCAGCTTATCGCCACTGTATATTTCGATTTCTACCTTGGTTTTGTCTTCCCCCAGCAGATATTGATTAATTTCTATAAACAATGTTCCCTGAGCCATATCTTCCCGCGGGATAAATATTCCTTTTTTCCCAACTACCGTAATTGTTCCTTTTGGCTCAACCAGTTTAAAATGAACATCATCAAAATCCTTTACTGTTTTATTGACAATTTTATAGGAGTAAACATTGCTGATATTCTCGCCTTTGTGTTCAAATAATTGCCCTGGCAAACGAAGAATTGTCGCTTCAACGTCGCTTCTCAGGAACAACAGACCGATTAATACTGCACTCAGGATTCCCAATACTGCCGTATAGCCTTTCATGCGAGGTGTGAAACGGAATTTTTTGTTTTCTGAAATCTCTGTTTCCGACGCATATCTGATTAATCCTTCCGGTAAATTAACCGACCGCATAATGTGATTACATTCGTCAATACAAGCGGTACAGTTTACACATTCGAGCTGAGTTCCGTTACGAATGTCGATACCGGTCGGGCAAACGTGTACACATTGTTTGCAATCGATACAATCTCCGAAACCTTCCTCGGCACGGTTTTGATTTTTTCTGAATTTTGCTCTGCCCTTTTCTCCTTCTCCACGAACATAATCATAGGCAACAACGACAGATTTATCATCAAGCAAAACACTTTGCATTCTTCCGTATGGACAAGCAATGATACAGACCTGCTCTCTGAACCAAGTAAATACGAAATAAAAAACTGCCGTAAAAATCAGTAATGCAATAAATGTTCCTAAATGGTTTCCGGGACCTTCTTGGACCATACTCAATACTTTGTCACTTCCTTGTATATAACAAAGGAATATATTGGCAATCAGAAAGGAAATGACGAAGAATATGAACCATTTCAATCCTTTTTTCCGGATTTTTTCTGCATTCCATTCTTGTCGGTTCAGTCGCATTTGTGCTCCTCTGTCGCCTTCTATCCAATATTCTATCCGTCTGAAAACCATTTCCATAAATATAGTTTGTGGACATATCCACCCACAAAATATACGACCGAAAGCTACTGTAAACAGGGAAACAAATACAATACCGATAATCATCGAAATTACTATCAGGTAAAAATCCTGAGGCCAAAACGGGAAACCGAATATACTGAATTTTCTTTCTATCACGTTGAACAGTAAAAACTGATTTCCATTGATTTTTACAAGCGGTGCGGCAAACAAAAACGCTAATAGTAAATAACTCACTATTTTCCGCCTGGTAAAATACTTCCCTGAGGGCTTTTTCGGATAAATCCATGCTCTCTTCCCTTCGGCATCGAGGGTACCTATTGAATCTCTGAAACTTTCGTCGGAAGTGTTTTTCATAATATTATACTGACTGGTTTAAAAATCAGCCACAGCAAAGAAATTATGGCTTCTGTAATCACTGTGGCTGAACAAACAAAACCTAACAAATAAAAATAATTTATAATCTATTTTTTTTACTCTGCTGAGCTATCCTGTTCTGTTTCCGGAATTTCATCGGTTGTTGCACCCTCTTCCTGAGTGGCTTCCTGAACATATTTATCTCCTTCAGGGGCTTTCGCATCTGGCGGATTGGTACCTTGCAACGTGATTATATAACTCGATATCTTCTGAATATCAGACGGTTTGATTTGCTGTTTCCAGGCAATCATTCCTTTACCGTCACGCCCACCTTCCATAATGGTATTGAATATATCTTTGATGCTTCCGCCCAAAATCCAATATTCATCTGTCAGATTGGGACCTATCGAACCTCCTCCGTCTGCTTTGTGGCAAGCTACACAATTGGTTTCGAACAATGCCTGTCCGGCAGCTATATCCGCTGGTTCGGTCAGCACAGTAACCTGGTCGGCAGTTAGCAAATCCGGAGCGGTTTTTTTATATTCTTCAATCTGAATACGAGCCAATTCCATTTTTTTATTGTACTCATCAATTTGCGTGTCACCACCGAAAAGTTCATATTTTGCCAGATATACCACACTGAAAATGATTGTGGCATAGAACAAATATGTCCACCAGGGCGGCAAATCGTTATCCAATTCCTTAATCCCGTCGTATTCATGGTTCATAACCAATTCGTGTTCTTCGTCGATAGATTTGGTTTTGGTCAGCTTTTTCATGAGCTTTTTGTACCATTCATGCTCTTTTAGAGGCAGATTATCCAAACGTTCTTTTTCTTCACGTTCTTCGGGTGTCATCAGTCGGAATAAAACCTGTTTGACTGCTCCGCCCACGGTTTCCAGAACAATTAACAAGAACAAAAAGAAAGCTAATAATATCAGAATATAAGGGTTGCTGATGAATGCCGGCCTATCGCCTGAATCTACTGCAAACTCTATAATTCCGTAAAAAACAAAGAACAATAAAGGTACTCTTACGTATGCTGGAAAATACTTTTTCATATTAGTTGATTTTCGTGATTATCATCTGATTCGTTATCGTCTAAAGGAATATTACTCAATTCCTTAATCGTTTCTTTTTTATAGCAGAATACCCATACAAATAGTGCTACGAAAAAGAAGAAAAATATGAGCAGGGATATTATCGGATATATCTCAATCCCTGTGATAGTTTCTAAATTGTGTTTGATAAACTTAAGCATAACTTTCTGTTTTTTTTAGTTAGCGTCTTTGACTTTTATGTCTGTTCCCAATCTTTGCAAGTAAGCAATTAAAGCGGTAATTTCTCTCTGGCTCATCGGCACAAATTCTTCTCCGCGTGCCTGAGCTGTCTTTTTACTTTCTTCATAAGATTTTACATAATCCGGGTCGGTTTCCAGATTTTTAGCAATCTGTTCTCCTTGTATTTTGATATTCTCTCTTGCCTGAGCAATGTCTTCTTCTGTATAAGGAGCTCCTAATGTAGCAAGCACTTCCATTTTCTTTTCAATATCATCATAGTACATGGATTTGTTGGCAAACAACCATTTATAAGACGGCATGATTGAACCTGTTGAGGTACTTTGTGGGTCATACATGTGATTAAAATGCCAGTTGTCGGAATATTTACCTCCTACCCGGTGCAAGTCTGGTCCTGTTCGCTTAGACCCCCACAGGAACGGGTGGTCGTACACGTATTCTCCGGATTTGGAATACTCTCCATACCGCTCAACCTCTGAACGGAAAGGGCGTATCATTTGCGAGTGACAACCTACGCAACCTTCTCTGATATACAAATCTCTACCGACCAGTTCAAGCGGTGTATAAGGTTTAACACTTTCAATCGTCGGAATGTTGGATTCAACTACCAAAGTCGGGACAATCTGTACAATTCCTCCAATCAATATGGTAATAGTGGCTAAAACTGTCAGCTGAATAGGCTTTCTTTCTAACCAGCTGTGCCAGCCTTCTCCTTTTACTCTATTCTTAGAAATAACCGCTAATGCAGGTGCTTCCGCCATTTCGTCTTCTACTTTCTGACCTGCTCTGATGGTTTTATAAATATTATAAACCAGGATAATCATTCCTACGAGATACAATGAACCTCCCGCTGCTCTCATGGCATACATGGGCATGATAGCTGTTACTGTGTCCATGAAGTTACCGTATTTCAGCATTCCGTCCGGAGTAAATTCTTTCCACATCAAATGTTGTTGGAATCCGGCTACGTATAAAGGAATACAGTACAATACAATTCCTAATGTCCCTATCCAGAAATGGAAGTTTGCTAATGCCTGGGAATATAATTTTGTTTTGACCATTCTCGGAATCAACCAGTAGATAATTCCGAATGTCATGAATCCGTTCCACGCCAATGCTCCAACGTGTACGTGAGCAATAATCCAGTCGGTATAGTGGGCAATTGCGTTTACGTTTTTGAGAGATAACATTGGACCTTCAAATGTTGCCATACCGTATCCTGTAATAGCTACTACGAAGAATTTCAAAATCGGGTCGGTTCTTACCTTATCCCACGCTCCTCTCAGCGTAAGCAACCCGTTAATCATACCTCCCCAAGACGGTGCAAGCAACATCACAGAGAAAACAACACCGAGATTTTGAGCCCACTCAGGAAGTGCAGTGTACAACAAGTGATGCGGACCTGCCCAGATATACAAAAATATCAACGACCAAAAGTGAATAATAGATAATCGGTATGAATAAATAGGTCTGTTGGCTGCTTTAGGCAGATAGTAATACATTAATCCAAGGAAAGGTGTTGTCAGAAAGAATGCTACCGCATTGTGACCATACCACCACTGCACCAAAGCATCTTGCACTCCGGCATATACTGAATACGATTTTAATCCTGATACCGGCAGTGCCAAGCTGTTAAAAATATGCAATACCGCAACGGTAACAAAAGTCCCTAGATAAAACCATATAGCCACATACAAGTGACGTTCTCTTCGTCGAAGGATTGTCATAATCATATTGAGTCCAAATGCCACCCAAACGATAGCAATAGCGATATCAATCGGCCACTCCAGCTCGGCATATTCCTTAGAACTACTATATCCCAATGGCAATGTAATTACCGCTGAAATAATAACCAGCTGCCACCCCCAGAAATTTAAATTACTGAGAAAATCACTATACATGCGGGCTTTGAGAAGTCTTTGTAAAGAGTAATAAACTCCGGCAAAAATCGCATTACCCACAAATGCAAAAATTACTGCATTGGTATGCAATGGTCTTAAACGCCCGAAACTGAGCCAGGAAATACCTTCTGTTAGATTAGGAAAAATAAATAACAGCGCAAGTAACAGCCCCACAGCCATTCCGATAACTCCGTATGCAATCGTTGCATAAAGGAACTTCTTTACAATTTTGTTGTCATAGTAAAATTGTTGCACTTCCATAGTTAATTAATTTGAATTACTTTGTTTATACTTAGTTGATTGTTCTTTTTCTTTGCTTTTTTTTGTTTTATTTTCAAATAAAACTCTGACCGAAGGTGTGTAATTGTCATCAAACTGCCCGCTTTTGACGGAACTGATGAACAGAAACAGAAACACTGCTGCCACGAACACGCTGATACAGATTAAGATATAAATAATACTCATGACCTAAAAACTTTACTCAAAGATACTTTCGACCGTTTACCAAAAACATGATATTTGTCATATTCAGAAATTTTTCTTAACTTTTTTTTAGATTTTTCCCGGGAAAAATAATGTGTCATCAAAGTCACAAAACCGATAATCGTTACTGTACTCAAAGGCATGATAATTGCAGCAAACAACGGTGACATTTTATTGGTCAGAGCAAACGTAAGTCCGACAACATTATAGGTCAGAGCCAGTATGTAGCTCATTCTTATCGTTTTCATTGCTTTTTTAGCATAATCCAGAAAATAATTTATCCTATCAAACTTTTCCGCGTCCAATATCGCATCACTTGCCGGCGTAAAAACATTCACATCTTCAGCAACAGACACACCTACATTACTTTGTGCCAAAGCCCCAGCATCATTCAGTCCGTCGCCAACCATCAGCACGTTTTTCCCCTGAGATTGCAACTTTTTGATAAAGTTCAGCTTATCCTCCGGCTTCTGATTAAAAACCAAAGTTGTTTTCTCGGGTAATATCCTTTCCAATTGTCGCCGCTCTCCTTCGTTATCACCCGAAACCACATACAAATCATAACCTCTGGCATCGAGGTTAAAGAAAAGTGCAGTCAATCCTTCCCGATAATGATTTTCAATTTCGTAATACCCCCTATACTCATCATTAATGGAAATAAACACGCAAGTTTGGTTGTTTTTCGCCTTGACCGCTGCATTAACCAATGATGCTGAACCGATTTTGTAGGTATCATTACCAATCTGCCCGATGATTCCCTTTCCTGTGATTTCCTCAAAAAAATCGGGAGTAAAAATATCTGATTCAGGTAAATTCAGATACAGTCTTCTGCTCAGCGGGTGATTAGACCCTCTGACAAGATTTTTGATGACAGCAATTTGCTGCTTTGTCAAACGGTCGCCTTTGTAAACTACATTTTTACTGTCATTGGTAGTTATTGTTCCAGTTTTATCAAAAACTAAAGTATCTGCTTTGGCTAATTGCTCAATTACTACCGTATTTTTCAGATACATTTTTTTTCGCCCCATAATCCGGATAACATTTCCCCACGTATATGGTGCAGTCAATGCTATGGCACATGGACAAGCCACAATCAGCACCGCCGTAAACACATTAAAAGCATCGGCATAACTGCTGAAACTCCAGACTACAAAACCAATAATCGCTAGAAAAAGCAATGCGGGAGTGAAAATCTGACTGGCTTTGTCACTAATGGTTTTATATTTCTGACTGACGTTTTTCTGGAAAACATCATTACTCCAAAGCTGCGTCAGATAACTTTGAGAAACGGTATTAACTGCCTGAATCTGTACCGGCTTACCGACTTGTTTTCCGCCGGCAAAAATTTTATCTCCTGATTTTTTCTCTACCGGAATGGCTTCTCCCGTGACAAAACTATAATCAATATGGGCTTTTTCGGAAAGCAAAACCGCATCGACCGGAATGAGTTCTTGATTGCGGATAAGAATTTTATCTTTTTCCTTTATATCATAGACCTGTGTAGGAATTTCTTTTTTCCCTTCCAGCTTTGTTACAGCTATCGGAAAATAGGATTTATAATCTCTCTCGAAAGACAAAAAATTGAAAGTCGTTTGCTGAATCAATTTGCCTGACAACATAAAAAACACCAGTCCGCACATGCTGTCCAGATAGCCTTGTCCGTCCTGAATGAAAATATCGACCAGACTTCGTACAAACATTACGATAATCCCCAATGCCATAGGAACATCTATGTTGAGTGATTTGGTTTTGATACTGTTCCATGCCGACTTATAATAAGGTGTCGCGGAATACAAAAACACCGGCAAAGAAATCAGCAAAATAGCATAGCGGAAAAAATCTCTGTATTCCCGCATCCAGTAATCATCTACATTGAAATATTCAGGGATAGACAACAGCATGATGTTGCCAAATCCAAAAAAAGCTATGCCTATTTTGTACAGTAAACTCCGGTCTATCAGCTGTGGTTTTTGTTCGTAATTATCCAGGCTGATATAGGGTTCATAACCGATTTTCGCCAGTAAATGAACAATTTGTTTAAGCGTCGTTTGCTGATTATTAAAGGTTATAGTTACTTTTTTCTGAGAAAAATTTACCTGAGAAGAAACCACACCTTTATCCAGCTGGTTCAGGTGCTCGAGAATCCAGATACACGAACTGCAATGAACATGCGGAATATACAACCGGACGATAGAAGTTTCTGCCTCTTCAAAATCCAGAAGCTTGGACACAATATCCTGATTGTCCAAAAAATTGAATTTGGATTCGATGTCTTTGGGCGTGGCTCCGGGGTGCTGTTCAAACTCATAATAACAATCTAAATTATGAGCCGAAAATATTTCGTACACCGTCTTACAACCCTGGCAACAAAAGTTTTTTTCGTCATACAGAATAACTCGATTATCCTCTACCTTTTCTCCACAATGAAAACAATTTTTCATCTTCAGAAATTTTAATGCTTAAACCTTTTGCAAATATCCTTAGCATTTCTTTTAAAAAACATGACATTTATCATGATTTATTCTTATTTTTGCTTAACATTCTAATCCATTCTTATGCCATCGAGCTGTCAACAATGTATCGTCCGGGAATTGGGTTCGTTAAAAGCCTTAGATAGGCAAGAGCTGATACACCTGGCTTCTTGTAAAGAGTCGTATATGGTCAAAAAAGGTGAAGTCATTTTTGAAGAAGGTGAACGAATGAACGGTGTTTACTGCGTCAAAGACGGTGTTTGCAAATTAGTTAAACTCAACCCTGACGGCAAAGAATCTATCTTACGATTAGTTAGAAGAGGAGAACTCCTCGGGCAGCGTTCCGTTATTAGTGACGAAACGAGCTATCTGTCTGCCGTTGCTATCGAAGATATGCAGGTTTGTTTTATTCCCCGAACGGAAATCATGAGTTTTATCAAGGATAATTCAAATTTTTCTCTGGAAATAACCAGAGATATTTGCAGCCAGTTGAAAGAAGCCAACTCGCTCTCTGTTGATTTTTCCAACAAAACCGTCAAAGAACGCTTGGCAAGAATACTCATTTATTTGTATGAACTGTCCGGCGAAGATGAACAGCAGAACATCAATATTCAGATTAGCCGGGAAGAACTCGCCAATATGGCAGGCACAGCTACCGAAAGCTGTATCCGGTTATTATCGGAAATGAAAAAAGAAGGATTGATTGCTCTCGAAAAAAAGAAAATCAAACTACTCGATTTTTCTACTTTAAAAAAGATGGCACAATAAATATGCCTGAAATTATACGAAAAAAGGTTATTTTAGCCGAATGATTTCAGAAGACAACATACAACAGTTTAAAACACTTATTGAAAATGCTGAAAATATAGCCGTTATTCCGCACAGAAATCCTGACGGAGATGCTATCGGCTCCACTTTAGCATTATCGTACATACTTCGAAGAATGGGAAAAAATGCCCGGGTAATTTCACCGAATGAATTTCCTTCATTTTTGCATTGGCTGCCCGGTTCTGAAGAAATTATTGCCTTTGAATCTTACCCCGACGATGTCAAAAGAATATTAGACCGGTGTGATTTAGTTTTCACGCTCGATTTCAACGCACTGCACCGGGCGGGCGACCAAATGCAGCTTTATCTGGAACAACTTCAGACAAAGTTTATTATGATTGACCACCATCAAATGCCTGATGATTACGCAGCAGTAACTTTTTCAGATGTGAATTACGGTTCTACCTGTGAATTACTTTATGATATTCTGGTCACTTCCGGATTCAATCAATACCTCAATGCGGATTCTGCCACGTGTATTTACACCGGAATTGTAACTGATTCCGGCTCTTTTAAGTTTACCAAAACAACCGGACACACCCATCGCGTAGTTGCCGATTTGATTGATTATGGCATTGATAATCCGCAAATACACATTAATTTATTTAACAACAACTCTTATAATCAGCTGCAGTTGTTGGGCAGGGCTCTCAACCAGTTGAAAATAACAGGTAATAACAAAGTTGCTTACACTTTTTTGTCACAAAATGACCTGAACGAATTTCATTACCAAAAAGGTGATACTGAAGGGATTGTTAATTACGGATTATCCATCGAGGGTATAGAACTGGCAGTGATTTTTATTGAGCAAAAACAGGAAGGAATTATCAAAATATCGTTCCGCTCGCAGGGCGATATTGATGTAAATCAATTTGCCCGAACACATTTTAACGGCGGTGGACACATCAACGCTGCCGGCGGAAAATCTTTTCATTCCTTACAGCAAACCATTGAAGATTTTGAAACCATAATCAACAGCGAATTCTGACTATGAAATACCGTATTATCATTTTATTCAGCGTTATTTTAGGGTTTTCTGCCTGCCAGAAAAAAGCAGAAATCAGGGAACCTGTGTCACAATCCGGCGGAGAGTATATTAAGGAATCTGCCGAACGAAATCAGTATATCGTTTCGGACGAACTCAAAGCGATACAGCAATATATCAAAAATGATTCTATGCATAAATATTACCAGTCCGATTCCGGATTTTGGTATAAATATCTCAAAGCCAACATTCGTGACACTATCACGCCCCGCCCCGGAGATGTGGTCGATATTGAATTCAGTATCAAATATTTGAATAACGAAATCATTTATGATATTAATGAAACTTCCCCGAAAATTTATGTGGTTGATAAGCAAGAAATCATGCCCGGATTGCGGAGAGGAATCAAAATTATGCGTCCCGAAGAACGTATCGTTTTTCTGTTTCCTTCGCATTTAGGTTACGGATTTGTAGGCGATAAAGACCGCATCGGAAGCAATCAACCGATTATTTGTGAAGTATTTTTAAAAGAAATTAAACAATAAAGACTATGAAACTGTTCAAAAAGATTTTTTTAGGGCTTACGCTCGTTGGGTTTACTGCTGTTGCCCAACAAAAAGAAGAAGGGATTTATGCCCGAATCAACACAGAAAAAGGCAATATTGTTATTGAACTTACTTATGACAAAACACCGGTTACTGTTGCCAATTTCATTTCGCTGGCAGAGGGAACCAACAAATCGGTCGATAAAAAATTTACAGGCAAAAAATACTACGACGGACTCAATTTCCATCGGGTAATTAAAGATTTTATGATTCAGGGTGGCGATCCGAACGGTAACGGCTCAGGCAATCCCGGGTATCTTTTCGATGACGAATTTGTTGATGAGCTCAAACACAACCGTGCAGGAACGTTGTCAATGGCAAACCGTGGGCCAGCAACCAACGGTTCTCAGTTCTTTATCACACATAAAGCTACGCCGCATTTGGACGGCAAACACACTGTATTTGGTTATGTTACTGAAGGGCAAGATGTTGTAAACGCCATTGAACAAGGTGACAAAATCAACGCTATTACTTTTGAATATGTAGGAAAATCTGCTGAAAAATTCAAAGCACAAAAAGTTTTCGCCGATTATATGAAAGGGAAAGAAAAGGCAGAAAAGGAAAAGCAAAAAAAATTCAGCAAAAATGCGAAACGATTTGCCAAAGCCGAAAAACAGGCTTTTACGACCGAAGAAGGTATAAAAATATTTGTGACAGAAAAAGGTTCAGTAGAGAAACCACAGACAGGCGATAAAATTTTTGTTGATTATTCCGGTTATCTGGCGGACGGAACGCTATTTGACAGCAGTAACGAAAAAGTGGCAGAGGAAAATTTTTCGCTCAATTTGGCAAAGAAAAATGCTAATGCTTACCAACCTCTACCCTACACTATCGGTGGAAATCAAAATATGATAAAAGGATTTTCTGCCGGGATAAACCATTTGAATTATGGCGACAAAGCCCTGATTTTCATTCCGGCTGCATTGGGTTACGGAAGCAGAGCTATGGGGCCAATCCCGGCAAATGCTGACCTTGTTTTTGAAATACAACTTATCCGATAAAAGAAAGAAGATTTGAGATTTAAAACTAAAAATATTAATAAAATGAAAAAAATAATTGGACTTTTGTTACTGTCGGCAGTAACTTTTACAGCTTGTAAAAAAGAAAAAAATGCAGATTTGCCTGAAGGCTTATATGCAAATATCGAAACAGAAAAAGGAGACATTCTCTTGCAATTAGAATTTGAAAAAACACCTGCTACGGTGGCAAATTTCGTCGCTTTGGCTGAAGGTAATCACCCGATGGCAGATGAAAAATTTAAAGGAAAACCTTTCTATGACGGATTAAAATTCCATCGGGTAATTCAGGATTTCATGATTCAGGGAGGCGACCCTGACGGCAACGGTTCGGGTGGTCCGGGATATGCTTTCCATGACGAAATCGTTGCTGATCTTAAACATGATAAAGCCGGAATTTTATCTATGGCAAATGCCGGGAAGGCAACCAACGGTTCACAATTCTTTATCACACACAAAGCTACGCCACACTTAGACGGCAGACATACTGTTTTTGGTCATGTGGTGGAAGGACAAAACGTTGTGGATTCAATCGCTCAGGGTGATAAAATCGTTACGGTAAAAATCATTCGTTCCGGAAAAGCTGCCACCGATTTTGATGCCGCAAAAGTGTTTGCTGACGAAGTAGAGAAACATGATTCGGCTGCGAAAAAAGTAATCAGCGACAATGCCGCTTACCTCAAAGACGCCAAAGACAAAGCCATACAAACCGGTGATGTAAAAATATTTGTTTTTGAACAAGGTAACGGAGAAAAACCTAAAGACGGTGACCAAGTAAAAATTCATTATGCAGGATTTTTGGAAGACGGAACTTTGTTTGACACCAGCCTTGTTGAAACTGCCGAAAAATTCGACCGATTAGATGTACAACGCAGAGATCAGGGAGCTTACCAGCCCATTCCGTTTATTTATGGTAACAAAGAAGGTTTGATTAAAGGTTTTATCCAAGGTATCGAAAATTTGAACTATGGTGACAAAGCATTGGTTTTCATTCCGGCTGAATTAGCTTATGGAGAAAGAGGTATCCCGGGAGTGATTCCGCCGAGCAGCAACCTAGTGTTTGAAATGCATTTGATTAAATAAATTTGTTTTACAAAAATTACCGCTTCTAAGAGGCGGTTTTTCTTTATCTTTGTTTAAATCAAAAAGTAAAAATGGATATAACAACGGTTTTGTGGTCGCTTGCAGCCCTGATAGCGGTAGTCGTGATGTACTATTTTATCAACAGAAAGAATATTACTCTCGAAGAAGCAAAAAGAAAACAGCTCAAACAACAACTGGGTCAGCAGATAAATGCAACAGTTCAGAAAAAAGCTACACCGCAAACGCTTCAGGCGTATGAGCGATTGATGATTCTGATTGACCGGATAGCTGTTGCTAAACTGGTAAGCCGTGTGCAGCCTGTATCGACCGAGAAAAAAGACTATGCCGATTTTCTGATTAAAAATATCGAGCAGGAATTTGATTTTAATGCCTCGCAGGAATTATATGTATCCAAAGAAGCCTGGTCGGTGGTTGATGCAGCCAAAAACGCAGTTATACAAGATATTCTCAAAACTACTTTGAGCATAGAAAGTAACAGTGCTTATGATTTGCAGAGTAATTTACTAAAAACAAATAACTCTCAGGCTCTGATTACATTAGCCAAAAACAAACTTCGGGAAGATGTTGCAAATTTGGTATGATTTATGATACAAACTCATTAAACAAAAAAAATAAAAGATGAAAAAAATAGTATTATCAATGGGATTATTGGGTGTTTTCTTTCTGGTAGGTTGTGAATCAGAAGACAAATGCCATTGCGAAATTTTCAAAAAAGTTTATGACAACGAAGGTAATTACACCATAGATTATCAAGGAAGCAGAGATGGAAACTGTGCTGATATCGAAGATAAAGATGAAGTAGAGTTTGAATATCACAATGTAAGTTGTGATTAACCCATAAAAAAACGGTTCTAAAAAGAACCGTTTTTTTATGGGTTTAGAAGTCGTCATCTTCATCATCAAAGTCATCATCATCAAAATCGTCGTCTTCGTCATCTTCATTCTTCGTTTTCTTAGACTTTGATTGCTTATCTCCTGCTGCTATTTCCAAATCATCATTCGGGATATCATCCACGTCAACCAGTTCGTCGTCGTCTTCATCATAATTCTCAATACGGTCGGCTAATTTGGTACTCACTTTAACCAGATAAATCGTATCTTCGGTTCTAACTTCCACTGCCTCAACGGTTTCATTTTTGGCATTTTTAAACCGGATAATGTCTGTGTCATCATATCCGTCGGGGAATTTTTCCACTAACAGTGTTAAAATTTCAGTGGTCAATTTGGCGTAATCAACTATAACTCGTTTCATTATTTGGATACTTTTGTTGTGTCCCAAAAATACTATGCTTGATTAAATTTCCAAGTAGAATTTCGGATTTTTTTTCATTTTTTTTACTGTCCTAAAACATAGGCAAAAATCAACGGTGCAACAATCGTTGCGTCAGATTCTACGATAAATTTTGGCGTATCAATATCCAGTTTTCCCCAAGTGATTTTCTCATTCGGCACTGCTCCGGAATAAGAACCATACGAAGTAGTCGAATCAGATATCTGACAGAAATAACTCCAGAACGGAATATTTTCCATTTCCAAATCCTGATACAGCATCGGCACTACGCAAATCGGAAAGTCTCCGGCTATTCCTCCACCTATCTGGAAAAATCCAATTCCTTTTCCATCTGAATTTTTAGTGTACCAGTCGGCCAAAAATGCCATATATTCAATCCCTGATTTCATTGTTGATGCCTGTAATTCTCCTTTAATCACATAAGAGGCAAAAATGTTACCCATCGTCGAATCTTCCCAACCCGGAACCACAATCGGAATGTTTTTCTCAGCTGCCGCCAGCATCCATGAGTTTTTAGGGTCGATTTCGTAGTATTGCTCCAACACCCCCGATTTTAGCATTTGATACATATATTCGTGCGGAAAATATCTTTTTCCTTCATTTTCAGCATCTTTCCAAATTTTGAAAATATGCTGTTGCAATCTTCTGAAAGCCTCTTCTTCCGGAATACAGGTATCGGTTACTCTGTTATAGTGATTTTCCAGCAATTCCCATTCTTCCTTCGGCGATAAGTCACGATAATTTGGTACGCGTTTGTAGTGAGAATGTGCTACCAGATTCATGATATCTTCTTCCAGATTAGCTCCGGTACAGGAAATAATCGCTACTTTGTCCTGACGAATCATCTCTGCGAGCGAAATCCCTAATTCGGCAGTACTCATCGCTCCTGCCAGTGAAATCAACATTTTACCACCTTCGTTAAGATGTTTTTCATATCCTTTTGCTGCATCTACCAAAGCCGCTGCGTTGAAGTGCAGGTAATTTTTTTCTATAAACTGAGAAATTGGTCCTTTCATCTATTTTTTGTTTAAAGTTTGTTTAATTTTTTATTTTGCGAATCTGCGAATTTGCAAATCTGCTAATTCGCTAATTACTTATTATATCCCAGAATTTTCATCACGTCGTCGGCACTTTGCTGCTCTGAAAAAACTTCGGTGGCTACAATGCCGTTTTTATCCCTGTCAATCAAAATGTGTTTTGGTTGGGGAATCAAACAATGGTGGATTCCTCCTTGCCCGCTGATGGTTTCCTGATATGCTCCGGTATTAAAAAATCCGATATACAACGGTTTTTCCTTATTATATTTTGGCAGATATATGGCATTCAGATTTTGCTCTGAATTGTAATAATCATCTGAATCACAAGTTAATCCACCTAATAAAACCCGTTCATAAGTTTCGGTCCAGCGATTTACTGCCAGCATCACAAACCTTTTGTTGATTGCCCACGTATCAGGCAAAGTTGTGATAAAGGAAGAATCTATCATATTCCATTTTTCCCGGTCATTTTGCTGTTTTTGCTGCAACACTTTGTATATCGCTCCACCACTTTCGCCTACAGTAAAGCTACCGAATTCCGTAAAAATATCCGGTACATCAACCTCGGCGTCATCACAGGCAATCTTGATTTGATTGATAATTTCATCTACCATATATTCGTAATCATAGTTGAATGCCAGCGAATTTTTGATAGGAAAACCGCCGCCAATATTTAGGCTGTCGAGCGTCGGACATTCTTTTTTAAGAGCAATATATACTTTCAGACATTTGAGCAATTCATTCCAGTAATATGCTGTGTCACGGATACCGGTATTGATGAAAAAGTGTAGCATTTTGAGCTTCACTTTCGGGTTTTCCTGAATGTTTTTACGGTAAAAAGGCACTATATTTTTGTAACCGATACCTAATCGCGAAGTATAAAACTCAAATTTCGGTTCTTCTTCCGATGCAATACGAATCCCGACGTTAAAATCCCCATCAATAGCCGCTGACAACAAATCCAACTCTTCATAATTATCAATAATCGGAATGGTATTTTTGTGACCGTTATTCATCAACCGGGCGATATTTTCAATATATAAATCACGTTTGAATCCGTTGCAAATCACATAAGTTTTCTTGCTGATGGTTTTTTCTTTCAGTAACTGCTCAACAATATTGATATCAAAAGCCGATGATGTTTCGACGTGAATATCATTTTTGAAAGCTTCGTCCATCACGTATTTGAAATGTGAACTTTTGGTGCAATAGCAATAATGGTATTTACCTTCGTATTTGTGCTTTTCCATCGCTTTGCGAAACCATGTTTTGGCTTTGCTGATGTTGTTGGAAATTTGGGGCAAATATGTGAATTTCAACGGAGTACCATATTGCTCAACCAGTTTCATCAAATCAATATTGTGAAAAAGCAAGCGGTCTTTATCCAAAGTGAACTCCTCTTGTGGAAAATAAAAAGTTTGATTGATTAAATCGATATATTTTACGTTCATGATGCAAAAGTTTAAATAATAAATTTCTAATTAGACTAAAATCTGTATGTAGAAATATTATTCAAACCCTGATATTTGCGTAAGCAATAGTGAGTTTTTGTGTCTTTCTGACACTTATACGCAGAATCAAATCCACGAGTATATTGATATATTTGATGTATTTTTTCATCAGCACGCTGCATGCCAACCTGGCGAAAATTAATTTTTAATTAAACCATTATGAAAGGCAAATGTATAAAATATTATTATTCAAAATCATAATCTGATGATTTATTGACTTTGAATATAAAAATTTATGGCTTCATTAACTTCACCATAAGTAATCAACTGATTATAAGACGATTTCGATTTTCCGTTTAGCAAAACAAAATACATTTTTCCGTCAATATTTTTTTTATCGTGTTTCATCAAATCAAGAATAGCTTCTTTTTGTGTAATAGTAAAATCTATTTTTGGATAAATCGCTCTTATTTTTGCGTGAATTTCATGCAAATATTCTTCTTCAATGAGATTTTTTTTCCACGACAAATAAGCCTCAACAATCATACCTTCTGCAATCGCAAAACCATGTTTAACCGTTTGATTGTGATTCAGGCAATAACTTTCAAAAGCATGCCCGACAGTATGCCCGAAGTTCAATGTTTTTCGGATATGCTGTTCTTTAAAGTCTTCAACAACTATCTGATTTTTTATCTCGACCGAACGATAAATCAGCTGTTCGATATCCATTTCGCTGACGTTACTCAAATCCGACAATTGTCGCCAATAATTATAATCGGCAATCAGTCCGTGTTTGAGCATTTCTGCCCAGCCCGACAACCATTCTTCACGAGGTAAAGTAGCTAAAAAATCAGTATCAATCCCAACCAGTTTCGGAAAGCAAAAAACACCGATTTCATTTTTGTAACCATTCAAATCAATGCCCGTTTTTCCGCCAACCGACGCATCAACCATCGCCAACAAAGAAGTCGGAACGTTCACACAATCAATGCCTCGTTTGAAAGTTGCCGCTACAAATCCGCCCAAATCAGTAATCATACCACCTCCGAGCGTAATCAATAACGATTTCCGGTCGGCACCCAACTCTGTCATCGTTTGCCAGATTCCGGTACAGGTTTCTATATTTTTATGTTCCTCGCCTGCCTCCGTTTGAATAATTTCGATAGGTTTATCTGTGGCTAAATTTCCCAAAAAAGCAGGCAGACAATATTCGTAAGTATTGATATCTGTGAGAATAAACAACGAAGAATAGTTTTGATTTTCAATATATTGTGACAACGACTCATAAAAATCAGAACCAAAGATAATTGAACTGTTCTGTAACGAATTAATCTTCATAAAAATATTTTCCTACAAAAATAAATTAAAAAATCAGGAAGTACCTATATTTGCAATTCTTATTATTCGTAAAATGGAAAAGCTTTTTGATAACACCGAGGTCGCTTTTGCCTTAAAATCAGACAAAGAACTCAGAAGAGCTCAGTTTTTGTTTAAAATGATTAGTAATCCGTCTATGGTGAAAATCGGGACGTCACTGACTCATTTTGCCATCAAAACCAAACTTCCGGTCAAAGGATTGATTCGTTCTACTGTTTTTGACCATTTTTGTGGAGGCGAAAACGAAGATGATTGTTTGAAAGTCGTGGATAAAATGTATGTAAAAGGCGGCGTTTCGTCTGTATTGGATTATTCTGTGGAGGGCAAAGAAACAGAAGAACAATTCGATGCTGCCGAAAGAATGACCATCAAAACGATTTATTTTGCGAAAGAACGACAAGCGATTCCGTTTGCTGTTTTCAAACCAACTGGTGTAGGGCGTTTCGATTTGTATGTAAAAGTTGGTGAAAACCAAGCACTTTCTGTCGAAGAAGAAAAAGAATGGAATCGTGTCATACAACGCTTTGACAACATCTGTCGCATTGCTTTTGAAAATGATGTAAAGTTGCTGATTGACGCCGAACACAGCTGGATGCAAGATGCTGCCGATGATTTGACATTAGACATGATGCGTAAATACAATAAAACCAAAGCAATTGTTTATAACACGGCTCAAACCTATCGTTGGGACCGCTTAGATTACCTCAAAAAAATTCATCAGATTGCGATTGAGGAAGGTTTTCACATCGGCATGAAAGTGGTTAGGGGTGCTTATATGGAAATCGAGCGTGAACGTGCTTCGGAAAAAGGTTATCCTTCGCCGATTTGTGCCACCAAATCACAAACCGATGCAACTTTCAACAACAGTGTGACTTATATGCTGGAAAATATCCATAACAAAATGGCTTTGTTTGCCGGTACGCACAACGAGGAAAGCACTTATATGATTATGAATATCATGCAGCAAAACGGTATTTCACCTGATGATGACCGTGTTTGGTTCGGGCAATTATACGGAATGAGCGATAATATCAGCTATAATCTGGCTAAAAATGGTTACAACGTAGCTAAATATCTGCCTTTTGGTCCGGTGTTTGACGTAATGCCTTACCTGATTCGCCGTGCTGAAGAAAACACTTCTGTTGCCGGACAAACCAACCGGGAACTTGACCTGATTGAAAAGGAAATAAAACGACGGAAATCGGGTCGGTAGATATAGAGCCTGTTTAAAGTTTTTTTGTTTAAGGTTGAGAGTTTAACTATTAACCAAAAAAACTTTAAACAAATTATTATCCCTTCAAATAAACTACTTCTTTGTCCGGAAATTTCTTTTCAACCCATTTGATGAGCCGTTTTTTAGTGTTTTTTGAAATCTTTAAAATCGGTGGCATTTTAGAAAAATCCTGTTTATCGAATTCACTGACAAATTGAGTCAAATCAGATCCTCTGAAAATATTCGACAAAAACAATTCATTCCAATATTGATTCCATTCGTCTTTATTTGACCAGTAATGAGCGATACAATCTGAACTTTCTTCCAGTCCATAAGTATGTTTGAGAGCAACCGACAAACTGAATTGCTCCAATAATCTATCGGTAACTTTATTTTCACACAGAAAATCACAAACGGAAAGAGCCAGCTCAAATTCCTGACTATCTTTGGTGTTCGGACTGGCGACTACTCCGGCATTCCACATATCATACTCTGCCAGATTTTCCACAGGCGAACCGGAAAGAGCGGTAATCTGCCGGTGCATTTTTTTCACTGTTTTGCTCGAATCGTTTTTTATCGCACCTTCGTTTAAGTGCATCAATGCTTTATTTTGTGAGAGCGTATCGGCGATTTTACTTTTATCATTATACAAAAAAGTGTCGGTATCTAAATAAACAATAGGTTCATTTTTATACGTTTTACTCAAAGTTTCGATTGCTTTTATTTTTGCCCGCCAAAAATAATTGTGCTCGCCTTTCCACTCCCGCAATTGTTCGGCTGAAAGCGGAATGATGTTAATATCGTTTTTTATGGCTTCAAACCAAACCGGGTGGTCTGTAATTATATTTATGGTTTTCAGTTCTTTACAATTTGTTTTAAATGAACTAATTGAAGCATAAGCCTGTAAATAATTGTGGTAATGATTTCCGAAAATAAGGTACAATAAGTGCATAAATCTGCTGATTAAAATTAGGGCAATCTACGAAAAAGACGGTTAAAAACAAACTATGTTGACGGTGATTCTAAAATATACTCCTTCAACTGTTGAATTATCACTTTTTTAGAAAAATTATGTAGAACAAATTCTTTTCCGTAGGCTCCATATTCAGTAATAAGTTGAGGGTTTTGAGCAAATAATTTAATTTTTTCGACCGCTTCGTCCAAATCATTTGGCGTAATCAGAAATCCGTTTTTATTGTCAATAACCAGCTCAGGCATACTGTTGGTATTAAAGGCAATACAAGGTTTTTCGCACAGGTTGGCTTCTGCCAGAACATATCCAAATCCTTCCCAAAATGAAGAAAGAAAAAACACATCAATTCCCGACAGAAAATTTTTTACGTTGGTTTCAAAACCAGTAAAAATCACGTTTTCTTCGGTATTTTGTTCTTTGTTATATTGTTTGAGTTCGGCTTCCAACTCGCCTGTTCCGCCAATATAAATTTTATGATTGATATGCTGTTGGCTTAATTTTTTAGACAAATCAATCAGAAATTTCTGATTTTTCTGATGAGACAATCGGCCTAAATTACCGATAATAATTTCGTCGTTATTTCTGGCAATTTTCGGTGAACTCTCCCTACTCAAAAACTCCCAAACATCAATGTAATTATATATTACTTTTATTTTTTCTTTCGGAAATAAATCCGGATTGTTTTGCAGGATAGTTGCCTTTGTTGCCTGAGAATTGGCTAAAATATCGGTTACCCAATTTTTGAAAATATACCGGTTCAAAAATTTATTTTTGACAGGAATTGCTGAACCCCGACGATAAATAATCCGTTTAACACCAGCTTTATGTGCTGCGTTTGCCGCAATTTTCAAATCGCCCGGGTGATTGATTATGATTACTTCTATTTGTTCTTTTTTCAGAATTTTCGCCAATCGATTGACCTTAAACGGATTCAAAAAACTTAAATTAGACAGATTAACGGAAACAAAACGAATATCACGATGAGATTGCAGCTTTTCGTGAATTTTCCCATTTGGGTTTCCGAAAAAATAAACCTGATGGTTCATTTCGGCAAAACTGACTGCAGTTTCATAATGCCATTTTTCGCCGCCTCCCCAAAATACGATCGAATTAAAAAAAGCTATTTTCATCGGTTATTTTTTTGTTGTAATTCTTTTATTTTTACGTATTTAAGAAATGTACCAAACGAAGCAAAACAGCAAATTACAAAACCTTGGTAACCGTCCAGAAAACCTTTTTTGATGAAATAGTTTTTAAAAAATTTCCAAAACGGATTTATTACTATTTTCGAAAAACCGATTTTTTTATTCGGCTTTCTTTTGAATGAATTCTGGGCAGCAATATTCGTATAACTGCGTACTTTCTGATAATGTTCATCGATAGAATCATAGGCCCAATGCAACAAATCGCCATTAAGGTTTTCTTTGCTTTTCGGTTCGTCTAAAACGATAATTTCGTGCAGGTTATTTTCTCCTTTCCACCGGGCTTTATACCTGTTGAAAAGCCTGATTTTATTATCCGGATACCAATTGGAATGCTTTATCCATTTGCCGCAATAGTTATTCAATCGGTTGAATGAATAGCCGTCGTGAATGAAATTCTTTTTCGCTTCCAAAATTGATTTTTTCAGCTCTTCCGAAAGGGCTTCATCTGCGTCTAATGAAAGAATATAGTCATATTGAGCCTGGTCGTTGGCAAAATTCTTCTGGTCTGTAAATCCGATGAATTTGTTTTCGATAAAACGGACTCCGTATTGCAGACAAATTTCTTTGGTTCTGTCGGTCGAAAACGAATCTACAACAACAATTTCATCTACTACACCTGTAATAGATTTTAAGCAATTTTCAATGAATTTTTCTTCATTAAAAGTAATAATTACTCCCGAAATTTTTGTCATAATCAGTTTATTTCCTTGCAAAGATATATTTTTGCTTATTGATATTAATGTATATTTGCAAGAAAAATGATGAATTACCCATTGGTTTCTATTGCATTATGTACCTACAATGGCGAAAAATATTTATCGGAACAATTAAATTCAATTGTTAACCAAACCTATAAAAATATAGAAATTATAGCGGTAGATGATTGTTCTTCTGATAATACTTTGGCTATTTTACAGGAATATGCACTTAAATTTCCGTATATCAAGGTATTTCGTAATAGCGAAAACAAAGGGTACAGCAAAAATTTTGAATATGCTATTTCGCTTTGTAAAGGCGAGTATATTTCCATATCCGACCAAGATGATATCTGGCTTCCAAACAAGCTCGAATTACTTTTAAACAAAATAAGGATTAATGATGATTTGCTTGTTCAATCTATCTCTTCAAAGATTGACGAGAATGGAAACAGCCTCAATCAAACCAGCTTTGATAAGCGTTCACGTCATTATGATAAAGACGACCCGCGAATCCTGACTTTATTTAATATATTTCTGGGACACTCTATGTTACTCAAACGAGAGTTAGCTGAAATCGCCTTTCCGATACCTCCGCACAGCACTTATGATGCCTGGCTGGGGTTTGTGGCTACTAACAAAAAAAGCGTTTGTGTACTCGAAGAAGTCACAACGCTATTTCGTAAACACAATAATAATTCAAGTAAAAATTGGGAAGGTAACACAAAACTTGAAAAAATAATATTGTTACAAAACAAAATAAAAGATTTTTTAACTGTTCCGGACCTTCAGCACAGAGCTTTTTTTGAGGAGTTATACGACCTTGTCGAAAAACGGGTTAGTGGTTCTATGAATATAAAATTGTTGTTGTTTTTATTCAAGTACAGAAAAGTTCTTGCCTCAACATTCAATACCGGTACGATATCTAAATTAAATCATATCAGGAAGTTTTATATGTAAAGCTATTTCTTGTTTTATCCTGTCTATTATTAATATTAATCAAACTTAGGTTGTAAACATTTTTACAATACAAATTTAAACAGGCTCTAAGCTTTCAAAAAAAATAAATTGTTAGTAATTTTGCTTGACAAAATATATATCAAACTATGGGAAGAGCATTTGAATTCAGAAAAGCACGTAAGATGAAACGTTGGTCGGCAATGGCGAAAACGTTTACGAGAATCGGAAAAGACATCGTAATGGCGGTTAAAGAAGGTGGACCTAATCCCGAAACAAATGCTCGTTTGCGTGCTGTAATACAAAATGCCAAAGCGGCAAATATGCCGAAAGACAACGTGGAACGTGCAATAAAAAGAGCCACAGACAAAGATACAGCGAACTATAAAGAGGTCTTATTTGAAGGCTATGCTCCGCACGGAATCGCAGTGCTTATCGAAACCGCGACTGACAACAATAACAGAACGGTTGCCAACATTCGCTCCTATTTTAACAAATGTAACGGTACTTTAGGCACACAAGGTTCTGTGGAATTTATGTTTGACCATAATTGTAATTTTACCATTCCTACCGATGACAGCATTGATTTGGAAGAATTTGAGTTAGAATTGATTGATTTGGGTGTAGAAGAAGTTTTCAGAGACGAAGACGGTATTCACATCTATGCTCCTTTCGGCAGTTTTGGTGCAATACAAAAAGAACTGGAAGAAAGAAACATAGAAATACTTTCTTCAGGATTTGACAGAATTGCCCAAGTAACCAAAGAGCTTAACAAAGAACAACAAGCCGAGGTAGAAAAACTTCTGGAAAAAATAGAAGAAGACGATGATGTCCAAAATGTTTTTCATAATATGGCTTAGTTCCAAAAAAATAAGAGAAACAACAAAGATAACAAGCTCGGAATGTACAATATAAAGGTTGTGCATCTCGAGTCTTTTTTTGCTTACAGGAAATGAACTATCTCAAAACATTAAATATTATTTTTTTGATTTTCAGCATTTTGTTGGCTTTAGGGAAAATTCTAAAAGCTATTCAAACTAAAATGAATATGAACATTCCAATTGTTCCGGAGAGTTTTATGATTAATATTATTCTTCAGGATATTGCCAAGGTTATAATTATTTTCTGTATTTTTTTATTTCAGTTAAAATTATATAGAGCAAAAAAGTATTTGTTTTCTATTCTTCTTTATATCGTGGTTGTTCTCATTTACAATACAGGTTATTTCTTTTTATAAGGACACTATCAAAGACAAAAAAAGCCGGCTTTAAAAGCCGGCTTTTTAACAACTGATTAAACCTAAATAGATAGCAATTTATTCTTTATCATTTTCATTATTATCAACTGCAAATTCATCAACAAAATTTTCGTTTTCTTCATAATCGGCAGTCATCAACTCTGTATAATTTGTTTCTTTACTATTTATATTAAATAAATATTTCATCAATTTTTTCCATAATCTAATAAAACTTTCTACAAGAGAGTAAACAACCGGCACGATAATCAGCGTTAAGAACAACGAAGACAACAAACCTCCAATAATTACAATTGCCAAACCGCGGTTCATATCGGCTCCGTCTCCTTGTGCCATCGCAATCGGAATCATCCCGATAACCATCGCAATGGTGGTCATCAAAATCGGACGAAAACGTGCGTGGTTGGCGGCTACCAAAGCATCGTAGGTACTGAAACCTGCTTCTTTTTTGTGGTTAGCGAAATCTACCAACATAATCGCATTTTTCGCTACCAAACCAATCAACATAATGATACCCAAAATGGTAAAGATGTTTAGCGTTTGGTTGGTTAGTGCAAGGAACAATAAGGCTCCGATGAACGATAACGGAATAGAGAACAGGATCACAAACGGTTTAGAGAAACTGTCGTAAAGGATAACCATTACGGCATATACCAACAAGATAGATGCCAGCAAGGCGATTCCTAACGTACCGAAACCTTCGTCTTGGTTTTCTTTGTTTCCGCCCCAAACGAACGATACTCCAGGTTTTAATTCTAACTGAGAAAATTGTTCTTCCCATTCGGTAGCAAGCGTTCCGGCAGCTTTACCAACTACTTGCGATTGTACAGAAACTGATGGCGATTTGTCTCGACGTTCCAACAATGTTGGTCCGGAACCGTAAGAAATATCTGCAAATTGTTCCAAGGTAATTTCTTGTCCTTGCTGATTTATGAATTTCAGATTTCTCACGTCGTCCATCGATCCACGACCGATTTCGTCGTAACGAATATTGATGTCGTATTCGGTGTCTCCGGCTCGGTATTTCACGTCGGTATTTCCGGCAAATGCCGTTTGCATCGTCATACCCACAGTAGCAACGTTCAAACCTAACGCATTCATTTTGTCACGGTCTAATTGCACCACAATTTCTGGGTTACCATCTTCAGATGTCAATCGAACCTCACTTGAACCTGGGATTTTCTCTAACAAATCAGCAGCTTTTCTCGCATATTCCAAGGCGTCTTCTTGCGAAGAAGCCACTACGGTAAGCATCAACGGTGCTTGTTCTGCTCCCATAATTCCTACCTGAACGGTTTTTACTTTTGCACCAATCAAAACGTTTTCCATTTCGCGTTTCAGCTTGGCCGCATACACTTTGGTTGGTTCTTTTTGGTTATACCCGTCTTCCAAATAAATCTGAATTTCCGATTTGTATTTGGTTCCGTTGGTATTCATCATCCCATCGGAAGCTTGCCCTACCGTCGTAATCATTTTTTCGATTTCTGGTTTTTGAGCAAGATAAGCTTCTGCTCTCTGAGTCAATTGATTGGTTTGTTCAATCGATGCATCTTTTGGCAATTCAAACTGAATGTAAAATTCGCCACGGTCGTTGCCCGGGAAGAAATCTCCTCCGATGTATCCGCCAACCAATAAACCAATGGAAGCGAAAAACAAGACAACCGTTACTGCCATAGCAACCAATTTATGTTTCCAATTTTTTAACGACCATTCCAAAATACCTGAAATTCCGTTGGTCAATTTGGACAATCCGGCTTCAAACCCGTACAATATTTTTCCGAAGAACGAATGTTTGCTGATATGTGATAATTTTCCGAAACGAGAGTACAACCAAGGTACTAACGTAAATGATACCAACAAAGACAACATTGTAGCAATAACCACAGTTACACAGAACTGACGCAAAATGTCGGATACCAAACCTGTGGATAATGCAATTGGCAAGAATACCACCACAATTACCAAGGTAATGGCTGTTACGGTAAATCCAATTTCTTTGGCACCATCATAGGCGGCACGTACTTTGTTTTTGCCCATTTCCATGTGGCGGTGAATGTTTTCGATAACCACAATGGCGTCGTCCACCAAAATACCAACCACCAACGAAAGTCCTAATAAAGACATCAAGTTTAAGGTATATCCGAAGATACTCAACCCGATAAATGTTCCGATCAATGACAACGGAATTGCCAAAGTTGCAATAGCTGCATCGCGCAAACTGTGCAAGAAAAACAACATGATGAAGGCTACCAATACCACGGCAATCATCAAATCGTGCATTACGTTATCAGCCGCAGTAATGGTGTAATCGGTTGAATCGGATGCAATGGTTACTTTTACGTTTTCTGTGGCATAATCCTTTTGAACGGTCTCGATAGTTTGTTTAACCAATTCCGAAACAGCCACCGCATTGGCATCGGATTGTTTGAACACCTGCATCAAAATGGTGTTGGTTTGATCAATACGCGCGATTTTTTCCACGTCTTTAATTCCGTCTTGCACATCGGCAATATCGCTCAATCTAATCTGGGCTCCGCTTGGTGTTGTAATCGGTAAATTACGCATTTGTTCTAATGAGGTGAATTTACCCGAAAGGCGAATTGTTGTCTGGTTATTCTGTGTTTTAATATTACCTGTAGGGAAATCCATATTGGACGCTGCGATGAGTTGTTGAACCTGGCTAATGGTCAATCCATAACCGGCTAACCTTTCTGGATTAACACTCACTTGTATTTCTCGCTCCTCACCACCAATCAAATCCACTTTTGCAACTCCGTTAACTCGAGAGAAAATCGGTTGGATTTTTTGGTCTAATAAGTCGTATAATTCTTTTTCGGTAAGGTTTGATGTTACCGAAAGGTTCATAATCGGCACGTCGTCCAAAGAGAATTTGTTCAACGAAGGTGTTTCGGCATCATCGGGCAAATCGTTGATTACGGCATTGATTTTCCGTTGGGCATCAGTCAACAGGAAATTGACATCTGCACCTGTATTGAGCGTAATCATTACCACCGAAACACTTTCCATTGATTTGGATTCGATTTTCTTCACGTTTTCCAACGAAGCCACCGCATCTTCAATTACTTTCGTTACCGAGGTTTCTACTTCTTGCGGTGCAGCTCCCGGATAAAGCGTTTGCACGCTGATTACATTCACATCAAATTTAGGTACCAATTCGTAACCCAAACTTTTATATGCTGCAATACCACCCAAAATCATTAGCGCGAACAACACGATAATTACACTGGGTCTTTTTATAGATATTTCTGATATTTTCATTTATATTAGGCTTTAGGTGATAAGCTTTAGGCAATAAGCTAAATACTTATGGCTTACAGCTTAAAGCAATTTATTTTATGATTTCCACGGTGGCACCGTCGGTCAGGTTGATTTGTCCGGAAACGATTACTTCAGTTCCTTTTTCCAATCCGGAAACAATTTCAACATATTCGCCAAAAGTTCTTCCGGAAACTACTTTGGTTAGCACTGCTTTACCATCTTTGTGGACAAAAATCTGGTTAGAACTTACACTTCCTACAAACGCAGCACGCGGAACCACTAATAAGTTTGTCAACTGGCTGTCGCCAAAATAGGCATTTCCATACATACCGGCTCTTAAATCATTGGACGAATTATTTTGTATTTCCAATTCAACTGGGAAATTCAAACTTGCATCAGCTTTTGGTGCAATGAAAGATATTTTTCCGGTAAATTCTGTTTCAGCCAAAACGGGTGATTTTACCATCACAGATTGTCCTATTTTCAAAGTACCTACATTTTTTTCATCTACATTAACTTTTAATTTTAATGTAGAAACGTTTACCACTTCAAACAATTCCATTCCTGGGTTAACATACGACCCTGGTTCAATATTTCTCTTGTTTACAATACCGGAAAAAGATGCTTTTACATTCACATCGCCTGCCGAAATCTGTGCACTACGAAGATTGTTTTTAGCGTTTTCCATCTGTAATTTAACCTGATCTAACTGTTGTTTGGTTACCCCACCTGTTGCATAAGCACTTTCAAAACGGGCAACTTCTGCTTCTGCATTGTTATAAACCGCCTGGGCGTTGGCAACATTTACGTTTTGCTGGTCGGCTTTTATAATTGCCAACGTTTGACCTGCACTTACACGTGAACCTTCATCAACCAAAACACGGGTAACCAATCCCGGTGTTTCTGCGGAAATTTTCACTTCCTGTTTCGGGGCAAATGTTCCGTTGGCGATATACTGACCGTTAATTTCTCTAAAGTCAGCGGTTGCGGTACGCACAGCAACAAAACTGTTCTTTTGTGCTACAACGTCAGTTTGTGCTTTGTTTTCGGCTTTATGTTTGTTTAACATATACATAATTCCGGCTAATGCAGCCACGATAAAAATGCCTGATATAATTATTTTTTTCATAATTTGATTTTTATTCTTCGGTTAGTGTTTGTAATTCTCCTTTTGCTTTAATTAATTGTATTTCCGCTAATTTATAGTCTAATAACGCATTGGTCTGATTGTTTTGTGCGTCGGCATACGATGTTTCTGCATCTAATAAATCGGTTAATGAAGCTAGACCGACTTTATAATTGTTTTCTACATTGTCCAATACTTCTTTGGCTAAATTCACATTTTCGTTTTGCGTGTTGAGACTAATTAGAGAATTATTTAGCTGAGTAACGGCATTGCGTAAATCTAAATCTAATGCTAATCTGGTATCGCGTTTGTCGGCTTCCAATTTGTCAATTTGAATTTGTGCCTGACGTGTTTTTGCACGCACTACTCCTCCATTAAAAATTGGAATTCTAAGATTAACCCCAACTGAAGCATAATCAGACCAATAGGCTCCCGGATAGGACTGAAACCACGGAAATTCATCTCCGATGCCTAAGTAACCATAGTTAGCATTCAGGCTTAAACTTGGTAATCCTTGTGCTTCTGTGGCTTTTTTATTCAAAGCCAATAACTCGCTTTGTTTTTCCAACAATTGAATTTCGGTTCTGTTTTCGATATTGATATTTTCATCAACCAAAACATGATGCGTCACTTCAAATGTATTCTCTGGCAATGCAATCGGGGTACTGATGTCCATTCCGATTAAATATTTCAGTGCATTTTCTTGCAACTCTAACGCATTAATCAACTGCTGACGAGAGCTATGCAAATTATTTAATGTAACATTGGTTCTGTCCAAATCTATTTTTTTGGCTAAACCATTATCAAACAAACTGCTAATAACATCACGTACTCTTGTTGTGTTATCAATAGTTCTGTTAATAGTTTTGAGCTGTGATTTGGTTTTGTACACTTCATAATAGCTGTTCGCCACTTTTTCTACAACTTGTTCTTCAGTTAATTGAGCGTTTATTATATAAAACTCACGCGTTGTCTTCGCTGCTTTCAATCCTGTAAACACGGCCTGATTGAATAATTGCTGATTTAAAGATGCTACAGCTGTTGATTGCCAAGGTCTTCCCATTGCAATTACCATGCTTTCTCCCATAAAATCCATTGCGGTTTCCTGAAGAATAGCATTGTAGGTCAACCCTCCATCAATATTGATTTGTGGTAAAGCACTTGCACGAACTTCCTGTATCTGGTACTCGCTGTTTTCAACGTCCAGACGGGCTTTGACCGCTTCGTTCTTATTTTGCAAAGCATAATTAACTGCTTCGCTCAAAGTCAAGGTGTTTTGTGCCTGCATTGTTATGGCAAACAAAGCGACTGTCAAAACATAAGTGAACTTTTTCATTGATTAGATTTATTTATTTGGTTTTTGTTTAATAATTGTTCTAAAATTTTTAATCCTTTTGGAGTTACGATTCCCCGCAAGTGATATTCATTATATTTAATTTCCAAATCGTCAATAGACTGGGTGTTTTTGTTGATAAAATCTTCATTCTGGAAAAGTGAAGTGGTTGCAGAGAAGAACACTTGTCCTATAAATTCAATATCTATCTCTTTGCGATATAATCCCTTCTCTACACCTTCACGCAAATTTCTTAAAATAGTAAAATCTATATCTTCATATCTTCTTTTCTCCAAACGCTCTGCAAGACGCGGGTAATATTTTTTAAACTGGAAAATTGTTGCCGGATTAACATTATGCCCCAGCAATTCTTTGATACAGTTTTTCATTTCAAAATGTTCGTGAATTGGTGTCTCGCATTTCCCGATGATGCATCTCATCTTATTCATCGCCGAATCATAAACATAATCTACTGTTGAGCTGATCAACTCTCTTTTAGAGGGAAAATGCTGGTAAATTGTTTTTTTTGAAATTCCAAGCTCCAATGCAATATCGTCCATGGTAACCGCCTTAAAACCGTTGTTGGTAAATAATACAATTGATTTTTTTAATATCGTCTCTTTCATTTCTTCAAAAAATTTCGAGGCAAAATTACAACGGAAACTTTAAATACCAAAAAAGTTTCCAAAGTTTTTTAAAAAATTATTTTACTGTTAAAAATTAGCTTACATTTGCAGTAATAATAAGTATCCATTTATGAATACCATTTCAGACTACAAATCTATTATTGCCGATTATATTGAATCCATCGAAATTGACAAAAAGCCCGACGAGCTGTATCAACCAATTCGGTATATATTAAGTTTGGGCGGAAAACAAATCAGGCCGGTGCTTACGCTTTTTGCTGCCGAAATATTCGGTGCAGCACATCAAAAGGCAATTTATGCTGCTACAGCCATCGAATTGTTTCACAATTTTTCACTGATTCATGATGATATTATGGACGAAGCTCCATTAAGACGTGGAAAAGAAACCGTACATCACAGATGGGATACTAATACTGGGATTTTATCCGGCGATGCGATGTTGATTTTGGCCTATCAATATTTTGAAAACTACGAACCTTTCATTTTCAGGGAATTAGCAAAATTATTCAGCAAAACCGCTTTACAAGTTTGTGAAGGACAGCAATTAGATATCAATTTTGAAACCAGAAATGACGTTTCGATTGATGAATATATTCAGATGATTGATTACAAAACCGCGGTATTGGTTGGGGCAGCTTTGGAAATGGGTGCTATCGTTGCGGAGGCTTCCAACAAAAACCGACAAGACATCTATGATTTTGGCAGATATTTAGGTATTGCTTTTCAGTTGCAAGATGATTATTTGGACGCTTTTGGTGATACAGAAACCTTCGGAAAGCAGGTTGGTGGCGATATTCTGGAAAATAAAAAAACTTTCTTGTATCTGAAAGCGATGAAAAAAGGCAACAACGACGAACAAAAAGAATTGACAGAATGGTTTTCAACTACAGCCAACAACGGCGAAGAAAAAATTAAACAGGTAAAACTTATCTTCGAAAACACCAAAGCTACAGAAGACATACAAACTGAAATCAGAAAATATACCGACAAAGCTATCGACATATTGGACAAGTTGGCTATCACAGATAGTTACAAAAAAGAACTCAGGGATTTCTCACTTGAACTAATGAACAGAACAGTATAAAAAAAAACGAGCGTAACGCTCGTTTTTTTGTTTTAATAATACGATTATTATATTCCAATTTCTATCTGAAAACGTACATACCAGTTATTTTGGGTAGTTCCGTCCTGGAATTTTAATTTATCTAAGGTAAACTCTGTTTGAATTTTGAAAGCGTGCTCCCAAATATATTTAGTTAAACCAATGCTATATTGATTTTGGTTTGGCATATTGGCCTGAAACAATTCATCTTTCATTTTTTGTGTCGAAAAACGACCAATTACTTCATAATCCTTTGGAAAAATATAACTCAGCTGGTAGTCCATACCATGACCTGCATAAACCATAGCCTGACTATAATTACCACTTTCGTCAATTCCTTCCGTAATCGGATTCGAAGCATCTCTTTGCATATAAGCAACCATTCCTGCCCAGCCATTATATTTCAGAATAGCATCAAACATCATAGATTTCAGTGTAGTTGGCTCATACAAAGCTGTTCCTAAAGTTCCTTGTGAACTCATACTTTTATTGTTTTGGTGATACACTCCCGAAAGCATCAGTTTTGGTGTAGCTTCGCGTTTAACATCTCCTTCAAAATACTCTCCTCCTTTAGTAAAAACACCAAATGGATAAAGCTCTACTTTTCCGGTCAAAGCAACATTGTTGTTTTTCCCACTCCAGTTTCTGCCTTTTCCGCTACTAATAGCTGTTTTTATATTCCATGAAAATTTATCCTGAAATTCATTCATATAATACGCTTGAACGCCAAAATCACGATCTATGTTAAATCGAGCATTATTAATTGACCGATCGGTCATTTGCAAAGCACCCGAAGAGTTAACTCGCTGACGGTTGCCGGGTAGCTTAGTTTGTCCGAAAATGAAAGCCCATTTTTCGTTTGGGCTATACCCTACTGTTGCATCTCTGATAATATTGATATTCTGACCATCTTTCAGGGCTCCACCAACATCGCCCGGACTGAAAGATAGCTGTAATGCGTATTGAAATTTTGGGTTTCCGACATATCCGTCCAAACGCAAACGCAATCTCCTGATTTGTGCCTCATATTCTGAATCCTGATTGTCATCTTCATAATCATAATAAGTAATACGATTTTGCATTCTAAAACGAATATTCAGCTGAAACAAGCTGTCTGCCGAGGTCATTCCCAGTCCTTTACCATAATTGTAATAAGGCAAGGCAGATAATTTGAACTCTTCATTATATTGCAACTCTTTACCTGTTTTTTCCTGCGACCAAACCAACGCAGGTAATGATAACAACACGAATAATAATACTTTTTTCATACTAAGTTAATATTTGCCGCAAATCTATTCTTATCTTTGCATGTCAATACATTTTTAATGTTACCAAATCATTAAGCTATTGTAAATGGAATATCAATACACCGCCTACCGGTTTAACGTCAGTCCGAAACAGCCTGGAACAGATATATTGCTGGCAGAATTAAGCGAAAAAGAATTTGAAAGTTTTGAAGAAACTGAAACAGGTCTTATCGCTTATATCCAATCTCAATTTGACCATGCTCAGATTTTAGATGACGTGCAGGTTATGCAATCATCAGAATTTGAAATTGATTATACTTCCGAAACGATCACTCAGGTTAACTGGAATGAGGAATGGGAAAAAAACTTTTCGCCGATTGATGTGGACGGAATCTGTTATGTGAGAGCTCCTTTTCACAGCCCGAAAAATACTGAATATGAGATTGTTATTGAGCCTAAAATGAGCTTTGGCACCGGTCATCATGAAACAACTTATCTGATGATGAAGTACTTGCTGAAATTAAACATCAAAGACAAATCCGTTTTGGATATGGGTTGTGGAACAGCTATTCTGGCAATTTTGGCAATGATGAGAGGTGCAAAAGAAGCCGACGCTGTTGATATTGATCGTTGGTGCTATGAAAATTCATTAGAAAATATTCAGAAAAACAACATCCGGAACATCACTGTACTTGAAGGCGATGCCAGTGTATTAACCACCGAGCCGAAATATGATTTGGTCATTGCGAATATCAACCGGAATATTTTATTGGCAGATATGAAGAAATATGTCCAAACGATGAAACCAAATTCAGACATACTTTTCAGTGGATTTTATACCGAAGATATTGCTGCTATAAAGTCAGAAGCAGAAGTCAATGGCTTGATTTTTGTAGATAATATGGAGAAAAATAATTGGGTTGCTTTACACTTTCAAAAAAATTAAAGAGATGAGCACAATAGAAAAAACAAGAGAAGAAGTCGCCATAGAAGAATTGCTTACCGACCATAAAGAGTTGATTCTTTTCAACGATGATGTAAATACTTTTGACCACGTTATCGACACGTTGATTCGTATTTGCCAACACGACCTCATTCAGGCGGAACAATGTGCCATGCTGGTGCATTACAAGGGAAAATGTGGAGTAAAAACAGGTTCGTTCGACGAGTTGAAACCTATGTGTACCGGATTACTTGATGCCGGATTGAGTGCAGAAATACAGTAAACACCGCCCCATAAAAATATGATTTTGAACTAAACCTCAACAATCACTCATGATGATAAGGTTCATTTCGTAAAATTGTATAGCCTCTGTACAATTGCTCTATAAAAAACAGCCGAACCATCTGGTGCGAGAATGTCATAGAAGACAATGAGATTTTTCCGTTGGCTTTGGCATATACTTCATCAGAGAAGCCATAAGGACCACCTATCACAAAAAACAAATTTTTAATTCCGCTGTTCATTCGTTTTTGTAAAAAATCGGCAAACTGTGTGCTGGAAAAGCTCTTTCCTTTTTCATCGAGTAAAATCAGCCAATCGCTCGGCGAAACCTTTGACAAAATCAAACTTCCCTCCTTCTCTTTTTGCTGAATGACACTCAGGTTTTTGGCATTTTTTATATCCGGAATAATCTCAACATCAAACTTTACATAAAATGATACCCTTTTTACATATTCTTCAATAAGTGCCTGCAGGTTTTTATCATCTGTCTTCCCTATCGCCAATAATTTGATATTCATTTATTTATATTTTACTTATAATAAAAACTGTATATTGTATTCGCGGTGATACAATATACAGTAATAAAGTTTCATATTATACAATTAATCAATTCTTTCGTCTTTAATCAAATCAACGCTTTCCGGATTCAGCAATGTCGAAGTGTCACCAAAGTCAGAGAAATTACCTTCTGCTATTTTGCGTAAAATCCTACGCATAATTTTTCCGGAACGCGTTTTTGGTAGTCCAGCCACAAACTGAATTTTGTCGAGTTTTGCGATTGGTCCGATATGGGTTGCAATATGTTGATTAATCTCATTACGCAAGTTCGTTTGATCTCTGGTTTTACCAGTTTCTTTTAAGGTGATAAATCCGTATAGGGCATTTCCTTTAATATCGTGCGGATAACCAACAATCGCTGATTCTGCCACAGCCGGGTGCTCATTAATTGCATCTTCTATAGGTGCCGTCCCGAGATTGTGTCCGGAAACGATAACCACATCATCAACTCTCCCTGTAATCCTGTAATACCCCACTTCATCACGTAAAGCACCATCACCCGTAAAATATTTCCCTGGAAAAGCCGAAAAATAAGTATCAACAAATCTTTGGTGGTCACCCCAGATTGTTCTTGCCATTCCCGGCCAAGGAAATTTAATACACAAACTTCCTTCTGCCTGATTGCCTTCAATTTCGTTTCGTTTTTCGTCCATCAACACAGGTTGGATTCCCGGAAACGGAAGTGTGGCATAGGTAGGCTTTGTCGGTGTTACAAAAGGTAATGGGGCAATCATGATTCCACCTGTTTCGGTTTGCCACCAGGTATCTGTAATCGGGCAACGTTTGTTCCCTATGTGGTGATTGTACCAGTGCCAAGCCTCTTCATTAATCGGTTCACCTACCGATCCCAAAACTTTTAGCGAGGACAAATCGTATTTGCTTACCCAATCAATACTTTCTTTTGATAAAGAGCGAATGGCCGTTGGAGCTGTGTAAAATTGAGAAACCTTATGTTTTTCAATCGTTTCCCAAAAACGTCCGGGATCCGGATAATTAGGAATTCCTTCAAACAAAACGGTTGTCGCTCCATTCAGCAAAGGTCCGTAAACGATATAGGAATGCCCGGTAATCCAACCAATATCGGCAGTACACCAATAAACATCATTGTCTTCGTAACGGAAACCATTTTTGAAGGTATAAGCTGTATAGACCATATATCCGGCAGTCGTGTGCACCATTCCTTTCGGATTTCCGGTAGAACCAGAAGTGTAAAGAATAAACAAAGGATCTTCGGCATCCATAATTTCAGCAACATTATTAGCAGAAGCTTTGTCCAACAAAGGTTGCAACCATTTATCTCGACCTTCCGTCATCGAAATGTCGGCATGGGTTCTTTTTACTACCAAAACGGTTTCTATATCGGGTGTTTCCTGCAAAGCTTCATCTACAATCCCTTTCAAATCAATGTTTTTATTTCCTCTGTATGAACCATCGGAAGTAATCAAAAACTTAGCACCGCAACCATTAATTCTTGAACTGATTGCAGAAGCTGAAAAACCAGCAAAAATTACAGAATGAACTGCTCCAATTCTGGCACAGGCCAACAATGAAATAGCTAATTCCGGAATCATCGGAAGATAAATACAAACTCTATCGCCTTTTTTAACCCCTTGCTCTTTAAGTACGTTTGCCATTTTGCAAACCCTTTCATACAAGTCATTATAGCTGATATATTGTGCTTTTTCCTTTGGGTCGTTCGGCTCAAAAATAATTGCTGTTTTATCGCCTTTTTTGTTCAGATGTCGGTCAATACAGTTTTTGGTTATATTTAGTTTGGCGTTTTTAAACCATTTGATATCCGCTTTTGACATATCATATTCCAGAACTTTATCCCACTTTTGGTACCAGGTAAAATTTTCGTCTGCAATGCGTTCCCAAAACTTTTTCGGTTCACGGACAGACTTGTTATACATTTTGAAATATTGTTCCAGATTTTCTACTTTATAATAATCCATAGGTTGATAAAGGTTTGATAAGTTGTTTACTCTGTCAAATATATTACAAATCAAAGTTTTTTCCTATTTATTTTTTTAGATAAAATAGTATTTATAACCCTCTTATCATACTAAAAGCACTCTCTTAAAAAGAAGTGAAAAAAATTTACTCCTCTCCCATAGTCTTGGAAATCTTGTCGATGTTCAAACTGTTTGCCATAGCATTAAAAATTTCGTAGTAGGTAGATTTGTTATCATAGAGTTCTTTGTGAGTTCCTTGTTCCATCACTTTTCCTTTTTCAAGAACCACTACGTTTTCAGCATCAATAATCTGAGAAATACTATGCGAAATAATGATTACTGTCCGGTCTTTTTTGATAGCATCAAGGCTCTTTTTGATTTGCTCGGTGGCAATTGCATCAAGACTTGCGGTCGGTTCGTCAAGGAAAATAATCGGCGGATTTTTAAGGAATAATCTTGCAATGGCAATTCGTTGCTGCTGCCCGCCCGAAAGCAGATTTGCCTGAGAATCATATTCGTTTGGCAAGTCCATAATCTGTTCGTGAATATAGGCTTTTTTAGCCGCTTCAACGACTTCTTCTTGAGTGGCATTAGGATTTCCGTAAAGGATATTTTCCGAAATTGTTCCTTTGAAAATATGGTTTTTCTGTAAAACCAATCCAATGCTTTTACGTAAATATTCGGTGTCGTATTCCTGTAAATCCACACCGTCAAGTGTGATAGTTCCCGATTTCGGATAGTAGAATTTATCCAAAAGATTGATAACCGTACTTTTTCCTGCTCCGCTCAATCCGACCAAAGCCGTGATTTTATTTGGCGGTACAACAAGTGAAACATCATGCAAAGCTTTTGTTCCGTTCGGATATTCAAAATCTACATTTTTGACTTCGATAAGTCCGGTTATTTTTTCAGGTTTATAATTTCCTGACGGCTCTTTTTCCTGGTCGGCATCTAAAATATCGAAAAATCCTTCCGAATAAATCAGTGCGTCATTGACTTCATCATAAATTCTGTGCAACTGACGGATAGGGGCAGAAACATTGTTGAACAACATAATATGAAACATAATCGCTCCGATGCTCATCGATCCGTCCAAAACAAAATATGCTGTTAAGATGATAATAACAACAATTCCGATTTGCTCCAAAAAACTTTTGACACTTTCAAACACAAAACTCAATTTTCGGGTCTGCATTTGGTTTTCGGTCATATCGTACTGAATCTGCTTGTGTTTTTCAGCTTCGAGCGGTTCTCTGACGAATGATTTGATAACGGTTATGGATTCGATAAGCCCGATAATTCCTGCACTTTTGGTTTCTCTGTACGTTCGCATTCTTCGGCGAAATCCACCTAATTTTTTAGCCTGAGCCTGACTCACAAAAAAATAAAGCGGGACAATACACAAACTCACTAATCCGATATAGAAATTAGCCGAAAACATAAAAATCAAAGCCACAATTGAATTGGCAAAAAGCGGAAGAATATCGATAAAGAAATTCTGAACAAGCCTTGTCAGACTTGAAATTCCCATATCAATCCGGGTTTGTAATTTCCCGCTTTCGTTTTCAGTAGAGGTATAAAAAGCGAGTTTATAAGTCAGGATTTTTTCTACTATCATTTGGGCAAAATCCCTTGAAATGTATATACGTAATTTTTCTCCGAAAAACTTCTGTCCGAATTGAATCAGAGCATAAATTAATTCTTTGGAGAGAAGAATGACAGTAATCAGAATCAGCAAATTTTTTCCGTCCGAAAGTGTTTTGCCCTCTGTTACCAATATATTGACTTCATCTACGGTAAACCTCAGAATATGTGCGTTTACCTGAGCCATAAACGACCCGATTACCGTCAGCACAAGCGTTGCGATAACCAGCCATTTGTAAGGCTTTACGTAAGAAGCAACTTTTTTGAATAATTGGAATATTGTCAAATTGGATTGTTTTTCATGCAATAAAAAAATCAGCCACTAATTCCACCAATTTATCAGTGTTATAGTGGCTGAAAATATTTTCTGAGATAACTTTATCTACTAAAAAAGATAGAAAACACCTGCCGAATACTGCATGTGTGTACCTGCATTATCATTCGTGATATTTTCTCGGTACACCGCTTCTACATTAATTCCGAAACGGCTGTACCATTTCTCAGAAGGGTATCTGTAATCTTTACCAATACCAAAATCTACCAGGTAAAAATTTAGTCCGGCACCCCCGCTCACTGCAGTCAGGTTTTGATTGTCATACCCCAAATAACCGACTCCGGCTTTCAGATATGGATCAACATAAGGAATCTTGAATCCACCTCCGAGGCTGTAAATCGCTGATACATCTCCGGTAATGACATCAACATCATTATCAAGCAATTCGCCGTTGGAATAATCGCCAATTTTTGCCTGATTCATTGAAAAAGACATTTCCACGCTGAAATTTGCTCCGATTTCTCTCGCAATAGCCAACTTAGATGGTACAAACATAGACACCATTGACGCCCCTTCCGGGCTTTCGTCGGCGTTAAAGTTCAAATCCATCATGTTTACGCTCAAAGTGGCTTTCCATGGATAGTTCCCTATAAAACGCTCTTTTCCTGTGATAATCTGAGCATTAGACTGTAATGTACCGGCAAAAGCCAATAGGAATAATGACAGTACTGTTTTGTGTATTTTCTTCATATTATCTGAGTTTTGTGTAAATATATTAAAGTTTTCAATAAAATAAAAAATTATCTTCGTTGTCTTTTTGCTTCAAAGATTAAAACAGATGCTGCTACCGACACATTCATTGAGTCGATAACACCTTCCATCGGCACGATAATGTTTTGTGTGGAATGTTTTCGCCAAATGTCTGAAAGCCCCGTCGCTTCTGTGCCGACAACAATTGCAGAGCCTTGTTTGTAATCTTGTGTGCTGTAATCGACGGCTTCCTGCAAAATGGCACTGAATATCCGAATATTTTTTTCTTTCAGGTAATCAATTACCTCTTCTGATGTTCCCGCAGCAATCTGATTGGTAAAAACACCTCCGACGCTCGAACGGATAACATTCGGGTTATACAAATCGGTTTTGGGATCGGCAAGTATCACGGCATCGACAGCAGCTGCATCGGCAGTGCGTAACAAAGCTCCGATATTTCCGGGTTTCTCTATGGATTCAGCTACCAGGATAAGCGGATTTTCGGGTAAATTCAATGTGCTTAAATCATGTTTCTTGGCATAAACCACCGCAATAATACCTTCCGTTTTTTCGCGATAAGCCAGTTTTTGATAGACCTCTTTAGTCACAGAAACCCTTTGATTGTCATTAATTTGCGAAAAAATAATGTCCGTACTTTGGTTATCCGTCAGTTCAGGGCAATAAATCAGACTTTCTATTTCATACCCGGCTTTGAGGGCAATGGATACTTCTCGTACGCCTTCTACCAAAAAAAGACCGCTCTTTTTTCTTTCTCTGGATTTTTCCTGTATCTGAATAAGCTTTTTTAACCAGGAATTCTGAACACTACTGATATGCTTTTCCATTATAATAATCCTCTCGCTTTAAATTCCAGATATTTATTAATCACGTCGATAGTCAGGTTTTCCGGTCGTGTTAATACAGAGTAAATTCCATATTTTCTGAGCTCTTTAACGATAAGCTCTTTGTCGGCATTGAGCTTTTCAGCAATTACTTTATCATAAATTTCCTGTGTGTTTTTTGGTTTGGAATAAACCAGTTCGTCCAGTTCCGAATTTTTAAAAAACACCACCGTCAGCAAATGCAATTTAGCAATACTTCGCAGATAAGGCAACTGACGATTCAGCCCGTCGAGGGTTTCAAAATTGGTAAACAAAATAATCAAACTTCGTTGACGGACATGCTGTTTAACCTGTATCAGTAATTTTTCGTAATCTGATTCTTTAAAATCGGTTGTAACCTGATATAACGATTCCATAAAACGCTGTACCTGAACCGGTTTTCTATCAGCTTTGAGTTTGGTATCAACTTTTTTGGAAAAAGTAAACAATCCGGCTTTATCCGCTTTCTTGATGACGACATTTCCCATCGCCAGACTGGCATTAATGGCATAATCGAGTAATGTAAGTCCGTTAAATGGCATTTTCATTACCCTGCCTTTGTCAATAACAAGATATACATTTTGAGATTTTTCGTCTTGATATTGATTAACCATCAACTGACTTCGTTTGGCAGTAGCTTTCCAGTTAATCGTACGAATATCGTCGCCCTGCACATAATCTTTGATATGTTCAAATTCGGTGGTATGCCCGATTCGGCGGATTTTTTTCAATCCGTGCAGATGCAGTTTATCGTGAATTGCCATCAGCTCATATTTACGCATCTGAATAAAAGACGGATAAGTCGGTACTTCTTTTTGGTTATCAAAACGGTATCTTTTTTGGAATAAATGCAGCTTTGACGAAACATAAATATTCAGGAAACCAAATGTATAAACGCCTCTTTCTGTCGGGCGGACACTGTATATTTTTTCGGTCGCCGACTGAGCTTCCAAATCAAACTGAACAGAAAAATTCCGCATCTGAAACTGAAAAGGTATTTCGTCTATAACCGTGATTTTTGTTGTAAACTTATATTTACTCTCTACCTGAAGTTGGATAAAATTCTCATCGCCATTCGATAGTTTATCGCCCAATTCACGACGGGCAGTAATTCCTTTTTTCTGACCGAAAAGCAGGAAAATATCTGTGAAACAAAGCACGAAGAAAAGTCCGGCTATAATCCACACAACCGGATACAGCCATGCGAAGAAAAACGACAGCACAAACAGCACCGCAATTGCTCCGATGCAGTAATAAAACAGATTTGTCGTGTAGAGATTTTTCACAGAAAATTATCTTGGAATTTCGATAGATTGAACAATCTGGTTAATGATTTCTCTGGAAGTCACTCCTTCCATTTCTTTGTCGGGCGAAACGATGATACGGTGCTGCAACACTGCCACAGCTACCGATTGAATATCATCAGGCGTAACGAAATCTCTGCCTGAAATCGCAGCATACGATTTGGCTGCATTGAGCAACGCTATCGACGCTCGTGGCGAAGCTCCCATATACAGCAATGGATTGTTCCGGGTAGCATACACGATATTCGCAATGTATTCAATCAAATGATTTTCGATAATAATATGTTTGACTACTTTCTGGAATGCAATGATTTCTTCTGCGGAAATAACCGCATTCACATCAGCAATTTTGTCCTTATCCAACAGTTCGTGTTCTTTCATCAAAATATTGATTTCCTGCTCCAGAGTCGGATAATCAACACTAATTTTAAACAAAAACCGGTCGAGCTGGGCTTCGGGCAACTGGTAAGTTCCTTCCTGTTCGATAGGGTTTTGCGTCGCGATAACCACAAACGGCTCCTGCATTTGATAACGCTGTGCATCGATGGTTACTTGTCGCTCTTCCATGACTTCAAAAAGGGCGGCTTGTGTTTTTGCCGGAGCTCGGTTTATCTCGTCAATCAGTACGAAATTGGAAAATATCGGTCCGGATTTGAATTCAAAATCATTGATTTTGCTGTTATAAACCGATGTTCCTAAAATATCGGACGGCATCAAATCGGGTGTGAACTGGATTCGACTGAATCCGGTGTCAATCGTTCTCGACAGCAATTTTGCTGTGATGGTTTTGGCAACGCCCGGCACACCTTCAATCAATACGTGACCTTTGGATAATAGACCGACCAAAAGCAGTTCAATCATTTGCTCTTGCCCTACGATGACTTTGCCGATTTCCTGTTTAATTAAAATCGTTTTTTCTTTTAGATTGGATAAATCTATTCTGTTTTCAAAAGATAGATTTTCGTTTTCGGGGTTTTGATTTTCTGTCATTTTCCTGTTATTTTTTCGATAGCGGTGTGTAAGTTTATCACGTCCTGCTCAGTTGCTTTTTTATTTTGTGTTTTGTATTGCTCAATCAATGTGACCAAATGTTCCACATCTTCAGTTTTGCTACCTGTTTTCTGACTTAGATTTTTAATAAACTGTTCGTCTAATGTCCGGGTATCAATGCGTAATTCCGTTCGTACATATTCCAGCAGATAAATAATCATTTTATGAATCAAATCATTGTGATTTTTTTCCAGATAATACAAATTGGCAATGGTTTTGGCAAATTCCACCGAGTGATTTTCTTCTGGTTTGATTATCGGAATAATCCTTTGTTTTCGTTTGCTGTTGAAAAATATAAATAAAAGTATGCCAATCAGCATAAAATACCAAGCCCAACGCAATGATTTGTTGCCAAGGATAAACCGCAGAATATTGGTATTTTCGGCATTCAGTTGGATATTTTTATCAAACCAAATCACTTTTTCGCTGTCGATATAACTCAACACACTTTCGGCATAAAGATGATTGTTGCTTTCGAGCAAATGGTAGTTGGTCAGCATCAAAGCATTTGTGCCGATATACAAATGTCCTTTCCCGATTTTCTTCCGGATAAAATTTGGCTTGGTGTCATTCGCCACACCCACAATTTCAATTCCGGCAGAATCTTTTACACGAAGTACATTTCCCATTGTTTCCAATGTAAAATTGGAAGTATTCAGATGCGGATTAACCAGTTTTACCGTATTGATTCTTTCATAATCCATAGATAATCCTAAAGAATCAACTATATAATAACTATAACTCAAACTTTCATCGGTGAGCAAAAAAACATCGTGTCCCTGTTCAACGGCATTTCTGATTTTCTGAAACGATTCAGGGTCGGTATTTTCATCTTCAATCAGCAACCAGGTTTCTTTGCTGAAATTGACCGTGTCCAGCTCCTGATTGTAATATTCATAAGGCGTTTTATCATATTTTTCAATCTCTGCCGGACTGATAATTGATGATATTTCTTTGTTCAAAATATACAATCCGTACGGAATTTTATCTGAAGTCTTGAATGTTTTCGACCAGTCAATCGGTTTGGGAATCAACACCTGAACCAGCAGGACAAGTGCCAGACCTATCACAAAATACACGATATATTTTACAGATGATTTCATGACAGATGTTGTTGAATTGTGTGATTAAACTGCTGACGGATTTTCTCGAAACCGGTTTGGTCGATGTCAAATTCGCCATACCAGATATTTTCATAAACATAAGCGAGATAATCGAACTCTTTTTTAAGTGCCTGATTAGAAATTTCGTGCAAATATTCCCGGTTGGTTTTATCCGGATTCCATTCGATAATTTGCTTTTCAGACATGATTTTGAGCAAACGCAAAAAATGATACCGTACGGCGGAACGATATTGCTCACGGGAAACAGCATCTTCGATGAGCTGGTCAAAATCTATTTCGTGAATGTCTTTGTCAAGGTCATAAACTTCCACCAGTTCTTTTGGTTTTTTGCGGAATATCAGATGAATATCATTCAAAATAATATATCGAACAAGAAATGCAATAAGCACAACAATAATAATGTATGCCGAAATTTTAAGAATCTGTGTAACAAAATCTACCGATTCCCACGACGGATTGGTATTGAAAAGGCTACGAAGAAATTCCAGGAATCTGTCCCATATTGATTTTTCAGACAATCGTTCGTAGGAATAGATAAAATCCGTACCGGTGTATTGGTATTTATAACCCGGACTGAATTTTTTCTGAGCCAACGGCAAAGTGTCTTTTTGCAGTGAGTCTAACGGGATAAACTTGCTCTCGGAATAGGCTTCTCCTTGTGTCACGATTTCCACAACCGGCTCTACGCCATCAGTGATGGTGTCTGAATGTGTTTGGGCATAAACAGAAAATACGCTGAAGAACAATATGTAAAACCAATGGTTATTCATCTAAGCCGATTCGGTCTATTTCTGATTTAGCAAAAACACTTTCTCTTTTTTCCATTTCGCCATAATATATCAAACCAAAGTTAATGATAATCAAATTATTGAGTAACATACTTACTGCCATTGACACAGCAACCAAAACGCCTAATGCATAAGTAAACCATTTAGCTTCTTCAAGCGAGCCGGAATCGGACATGGTAGCAAAACCAATAGCGAAGATAATTATATACGGAATCATTGCAATAATGGTGGTTATCAATTGAATAATCAAATAGATAATCAAATTACTTCCCACAATTTTCCAGAAATTATTGTGCAGGGTATTGAAAGCAAAACCTAATGCATCAAAATAGCTCGATTTTTTATTGAGATAGTGAAATAATGACAAATAAACCAATGCATTGAAATAAGGTACCAGCAAGAAGATAAGTAAAAATCCAATGATAACAAACATCAGAAGCAGGGTAATGAAGTAAGCAATAAAAAGCAGAAAACCAACTACAAAAAAAGTAGCGAAACAAAACAATAACACTCTGCCGAAATTTTGCCTTATCAGCGAAGATATTTCGCCCGATTTCGGTTTATAATCAGTATTTTTTTCTAATAGGCGAAGATAAAAAACCGGGTAAGTCATTTGAATTACCGAAATAATTATTACTACCACGAGCATACCCAAACCGGTAAAAATCAACCATTCGATATTATCCATATAATAATCGCCAATCTGATTCCCGAACTGGTTCGGATTGTTTAAACTTCCGAAAACAGCGTCCATATAAAACTTTGACAGAATATAGCCAAGAACCATAAAGGCAACCAATATCAAAAAATTGATTTTCAAATAATTACCAAAATAATTTTTCCATTTCAATTTAAAAAAACCGAATGTATCGTTGAACAATTCGCCGAAATCTCTCTTTTTAAATAATTCAAACATGCTTATTAAGTTTTTGATATACTTTTTTAGGATAAATAAGATAGTAATAGCTAATCAGCCCCAGCGTTCCGAAAATAATCAAATAATTCAATATGTCGGGCATCGCCTGAGCATAACGCGTGATATAACCTTCGATAATTCCGGCAAAAATCGTAAACGGAATAGTACTGATATAGATTTTGAAACTGTTTCTGAAACCGATTTTAAATGAATTCAACCGCGAATAAGTTTTCGGGAAAAGAATGCTCGCTCCGAGGATAAATCCCGTTGCCGATTCGATAACGATGGCAAAAATTTCCATCGAACCGTGTAACCAGATTCCGCGTACACTTTCCATAAAAACTCCTTCCTCATAAAAGAAATACTGGAACGAACCAAGCATAATCGCATTGTAAATCACAAACAACAACGTGCCGATGCCGCCTGCAATTCCGTACAGATAACAACGCAAACCGACATATAAGTTATTTAACGTGATTCCGCCCGCACTGCCCCAGTTTGAACTGCTTTGATACACCGCCATCGGATCACCGTTTTTGATATTTTCGAGCGTCGTATTTACGTGATTGTCGCCCATAATCAGCCGGACAAACGTATCGTCATAGGCAGCCGAAATCACGCCTATACCTACGAAAATAAAGAAAACCGTAAAAGCAAAATATACATACTTCCGATGAGCATAAACCGTCAGCGGCACATCGGATTTGAAAAAACGGGCAAATTTATTTTGGTCATAACGCTTTGTTTTATATACCTTTTGATAAATTTGTGCAGATAAAAAGTTTAAGTATTTTGTGAGTTTGCTTTTTGGGTAGTACGTTTGTGCAAAAGACAAATCATTGATAAGTTGCACATACATATCGGCCATTTCGTCGGGTGTTTTTTTCACACCGCCCGAAATAACCTTTTCGTACTCAACCCATTTATCTCTGTTTTGTTTGATAAAAGCGACCTCTCTCATAGACGGCTAAATTAAAAATTATGAATGAATTATCCATCAATACCTCACAAAATGTGAATATTAATTTTGTGACAGCCTCACTCGGTGAAAGGATTGTCGCTTTTGTGATTGATATGATTATCAAAATTGCCTATTATTGGGCTATATCCTATGTGATAGGATTGATAGGAATTCGATTCAATTATTTCGATTCGTGGGAAAGCATGACAGTGTCGTTCATTATATTTTCGCCTATAATTTTTTATACATTGGTGTGTGAAAGCCTGATGAGCGGGCAAACAATCGGCAAAAAAATCATGAAAATCAGAGTAATTAAAATCGATGGTTATCAGGCATCATTCGGGGATTATCTGGTTCGGTGGCTATTCCGAGTGGTTGAAATCGTTATTTTTCAAGGTGCAATTGCTGTAATGGCGATTATTTTTAGTGGTAAAAATCAACGTCTGGGCGATACGGTTTCCGGAACGGCGGTAGTGAGCCTGAAAAATAAATTTGTTTTGAATCTGAACTTTTTGAGTAATTTACAGGAATATCAACCTCAGTTTCAGCAGGTATTGCGATTTTCGGACAACGATATGCGAATAATCAGTCAAAGCTATCACAAAGCATTGGCAGACAACGATATTCAATTAGAGAAAAAGCTTGTAGGAAAAATTGAAGAAGTATTAAAACTGAAAAATCCGTATGAAAACCGGCAGAAATTCATCAGCACAATTATCAACGATTACCAATACCTGACGCAACAATGAGCAACATAGATGTTTTTTTGATAGTCGATATTTTAGGCACTATCGCCTTTGCTATTTCGGGTGCTTTGGCAGCCATACGCAAACGCATGGATTTTTTCGGTGTACTGATTATCGCTTTCGTGACTTCTGTTGGTGGCGGAACTATCCGCGATTTGCTGATCGGCGACACACCCGTCACATGGATACGTGGCTTAACCTCATCATACGTTATATTTTTCAGTGCGATGGCTGCCATTATTTTCCGCAACAAATTAAAAATCTTGCGGACATCTTTATTTTTGTTTGATACGATTGGAATCGGTTTGTTTACCATTATCGGTATAGAAAAAGGATTGATGTTTCATCTGCACCCGTTTGTTTGTATTGCATTAGGAACGGTTTCGGCTTGTTTCGGCGGGGTTTTACGGGATATTTTGTGTAATGAAATTCCGGTTATTTTCCGAAAAGAAATTTATGCCACAGCCTGTATTTCGGGCGGAATCATATTTTTTATTCTAAGACATTTTTCTGTTAATCAAGATATTATATACCTACTTACGGCAGGAACGGTTATCTCCATACGACTAATGGCTGTAATCAAATCGTGGTCTTTTCCTAAAATTGAAATGAGCACAAAAAAATAAAATCAAACACAAAGAAACAAATCTACTGATTTTCAATAATTTACACCTTATTTTTTCTTCAAAAATTTTTTTATACAAAAAAAGTGAAGAAAAAAAGTGACTTTTTTCTCAAAACGTTGTCTAATTATATAGCTACGAAAAAAAGAAAATAGTTTTGGGTTTGTTTTAAAAGAGTTGGGAAATCTTTTTCTCAGCTCTTTTTCTTTTAGAGCCTGTTTAAAATTTATCTAATAATTTGTTTATGCTTCTTTTTGGTCATAACCGCGTTAAATTTTCAAACGATAGCTCTGCTATCCTTTGAAAATTTGCCTTGTTCTGCCTCAAAAATAACCTATAAACATTTTTACAATACAAATTTAAACAGGCTCTTAGAGTATCTATGAAAAAAAGCTGTTTTTTGTAAAAACAGCTTTTCAAATATTATTCCCACTCAATCGTTGCAGGTGGTTTAGAGCTGATATCATACACAACTCTGTTTACTCCTTTCACTTTATTAATGATTTGGTTGGAAATTTCCATCAAAAATTCATACGGCAAATGCACCCAATCAGCCGTCATTCCGTCAGTTGATTGCACGGCTCTCAATGCCACAACTTTTTCGTATGTACGCTCATCTCCCATCACACCAACCGAATTAACCGGCAAAAGAATAGCTCCTGCCTGCCACACATCGTCATACAAACCTTTTTCTTTCAGTCCGTTGATAAAAATAGCATCGACTTCCTGAAGAATATTTACTTTTTCGGCTGTGATGTCGCCTAAAATACGGATTGCCAAACCAGGTCCCGGAAATGGGTGTCTGCCCAACAGTTCAGCATCAATCCCTAACGACGCTCCCACTCTCCTCACTTCGTCTTTGAAAAGCATACGTAAAGGTTCCACGACTTGCAATTTCATGAAATCAGGCAATCCGCCCACGTTGTGATGAGATTTTATCGTTGCAGAAGGTCCTTTTACCGAGATAGATTCTATCACGTCCGGATAAATAGTTCCTTGTCCCAGCCATTTGGCGTTTTCTATCTTTTTGGATTCGTCGTCAAAAACTTCCACAAAAACCCGCCCGATTATTTTTCGTTTGGTTTCCGGGTCATCGACTCCTGCCAATGCGTCCAAGAAACGGTCGGAAGCATCTACTCCTTTGACATTTAACCCCATTCCTTTGTACTGGTCGAGCACATTAGCAAATTCATTTTTCCGCAACAATCCGTTGTTCACAAAGATACAATGCAGATTTTCCCCGATTGCCTGATGCAGCAATACTGCTGCCACCGTAGAATCTACTCCTCCGGAAAGCCCCAAGACCACTTTGTCGTCCTGCAGTTTTTCTTTTAATTCCTTAACGGTATCTTCCACAAAAGCATTCGGTGTAAAATCCTGGTTTACTTTGGCTATATCTACCAAAAAGTTTTTCAGTAAAGTCCCTCCATCTGTGGAGTGATACACTTCCGGGTGGAACTGAATAGCATAAGTTTCTTCTCCTGAAATTCTATAGGCAGCATTGTCAACTTCTTTGGTACTTGCCAGTTTTATTGCATGCTGAGGCAAGGTTTTTATCGTGTCGCTGTGGCTCATCCACACCTGGCTTCCGGTCGGAATATCTTTGAACAGCGAATCGGAATTATCAATATAGGCAAGATTAGCCCGACCATATTCACGCGTGTTCGACGGGGCAACTTCTCCTCCAAAATTATGAGCAATATATTGTGCTCCATAACAAACTGCCAGCAAAGGTTTTTTTCCTTTTATTTGAGACAAATCCGGGTGCAAAGCGTCTTCGGAACGTACCGAATACGGACTTCCGGACAAAATCACAGCCTGAAATTCGTCTAAACTTTCAGGAATCTGGTTGTAGGGTAATATCTCGCAGAAAATATTTAACTCTCTGACTCTTCGGGCAATAAGCTGTGTATATTGCGAACCGAAATCTAAAATAAGTACATTGTGTTGCATTGGGCAAAGATAACTTTTATTTTAAAATGCGTAAAGTTATTTCGTTGCTTTTAAATTCGCAATTCTTTATGTACATTTGTTTGAGGAATTGTAATATTAATTTGCTGATTATAATGAGATACGCTATTCTTACTGCATTTTTAGGTGTGTTTTTTCTAACCTCATGTGAGAAAAAACCTCAGGTGGAAGTCCATATCGCACCGGAAGTGATGGACAGTATATACAATAATATTTATGCCGGTGTTCTCCCCTGCCCGGATTGTGAAGGGATAGAAACGTATATCAAAATTCACAGAGACAGTACAATTTCACGATATTTTTATTACAAAAACAAAAACAGGCTGCCTGAGTTGAAAATAGGCACATGGACAAGAAATGATTCTATATTTACGGCTGAATTTGACCGGGAAAAATTGTTTTATAAGCTGAAAAACGGTCACACGATACTTCGTGTAGGTTCTGATTTGAAAGAGGTTAAAGGACGATTAGCCGAACAATATATATTCAAAATCACACCGCCCGTTTCAGCCGAAAGCTTTTTGGGCGAATACATTCTGGGCGATACATTGCAAAAACATCGCAGGTTGTTGATTACTAAAACTTCTAAAGAAGATATTCTACAACTCGGATTTTCACTGTATGACTCCAACGACAGCATTGTTTGTAACAAAAACATTCTCAGCCATTTCACTAAAGAAAAAGCCCTGGAAACAGATTTATCCAAACTTTCAGACAGCTTGTCAGGCAAACTCAAAGTGCTGTTTACTATGGAAGAAGCTCATGTGTTTTTTGACAACCTGACCGGAACATTCCCGGATTTTTGCGAACAGGATTCCACAATGACGCCCGTCGGAACTTACCACAGAATTGAAGATATTAAAGAGATTGATATTGAGAAATAGAATTTCTAACGGATATATTATTACAAGGAGGAATTTTCGGGATTCTAATCGTTATTATTAGCTATTTGACTATATTGTTTATACATAGGGCAAGTTAATTTCAAAAAAAAACACTACACTCCCAAAAGACTTTTTGCATGAGATAATGCCGATTCGGAAATTTCTCCACCCGAAAGCATCGAAGCGATTTCCTCTACCCTTTCCGGTTGGCTGAGCAATACGATATCCGAAACCGCTTTTTCCCCATCTTGCTGCTTACGGACTTTGTAATGCTGCATTCCTTTAGCTGCCACTTGCGGCAAATGGGTAATGCTGATAACCTGTCGATTCTTGCCAATTTCCTGCATAATTTCTGCCATTCGGGCAGCTATTTCGCCGGAAACTCCGGTATCTATTTCGTCAAAGATTAAAGTCGGTAAGCTCACATACTGAGCCAGAATAGCTTTCAGTGCCAGCATAATTCTGGACATTTCGCCGCCCGAAGCCGATTTTTTCAACGGTGCAGCCTGAATTCCTTTATTAGCAGAAAATAACACTTCAAGCTGATCAGTTCCGGAAGCTGAAAAATCTTTCAACGGAATCAGATTAAAAACAAAATGTGCATTCGGCATGCCCAAAGGTTTGAGCATTTCTTCAATATTCCGGGTTAATTGCGGAATCGTTTTTTCTCGTTTTTGGTGTATTTCGTCGGCTTGCTTACGTAATTTTTGTTTCAACACCCGCTGTTGTTCTTCCAGCTGACTAATTTCAAATTCAATATCCTCTACCTCAAAAACCTCCTGATTCAATCGGTCTTGAATAGCCAAAAGTTCTGATACAGTCTTGACCTGATGTTTCTGTTGTAAACGGTAAATTTGTTGCAGCTTTCCGGTAATAAATTCTAATGTATCCGGTTCGTGCTGCACTTGCTGAGCCTCACTTTCCACTTCATCAGACAAATCTTTCAACTCAATATCCACACTGTTTAAACGGTCGAATAACTGTTGGTATTTTTCACTGATTCCGGTCAGTTTCTGCAAGCTTTGTTTCGCTTCATTCAATCGTTGTAAAATGCCGTATCCGTCTTCATTTAAAACCGCATAAGTTTTCGCCAACGATTCCTGAATCTGTTCTACATTTTGCAGTTGTTGCAGTTGCTGTTCCAGTTCTTCCTGCTCGCCATCTTTCAGGTCAGCTTCCTGAAGTTCTTGCAACAAAAATGTATTATAATCTTTGGTTTGCAGCAAGTTATTGCGTTTTTCTGTTTTTTTGTTCAACGCTTTGCCCAAAGATTTATAAGTGGTAAAATCTGCCCTGTAAGTTTCTTTTTCTTCGGAAATCTGCCCGAAGATATCCAGCAAATCCAACAAATAACTTTCTTCATACAAAGCCGTTGTCTGGTGTTGCGAATGAATATCAACCAGCTGTTCTGCCAATAGTTGCAAAACCGGCAGCTTTACCGGCGAATCATTCACAAATGCTCTCGATTTTCCTGACGGCAAAATCTCTCTCCGGACAATAGTTTCTTCTTCATATTCGAGTTCATTTTGCTCGAAAAAAGGTTTTAAATCATATTCCGGAATATGAAAAACCGCTTCAATGACACATTTGTTATCAACATCACGGATTACGCCCAAATCGGCACGTCGCCCCATAACGAGCTGTAAAGCATCGAGCAAAATAGATTTTCCGGCACCGGTTTCTCCTGTAATTATCGAGAAACCCTGACCGAAATCTACCTCCGATTTTTCAATCAACGTAAAATTCTGAATAGATAGATGTGTGAGCATATCAATTAGAAACTATTCCATTTGGCATTCGCCTGCGGATAAATACGATTGAGCGTTTCTCTGACCGATTGCACGTCATAATCGGGACCTGCAAGAAAAACAGAGAATATTTCGTCTGCCTTGGCATCAAAAAACACTCTGGTCAATAAAGCGTTCGGACGCATATTGTGAATTTGTGCCAATGTTTCTATAGATTTTTGCACACCTTGTTTGGCGGCAAGCGGGTTTTCTGCCATTTGATCCATGCCTTCGCGATGATATTCATACAAGGCTTTGCGGTAATTCGAATAGGAACTATTCAGCAACTCGGTAATCAGAAAATAACGGCTACTGCGTCCGTCGGCTTGTTGCCAGCCCGAACCGCCTTGCTGCTGAGCCGCACTCAGAATGCTTTGTGCTGCTGCATAAGACTGATTTCCCCGATTTAAAGAAAATGTGTCGGCATCTAATCCGACAATCATATTGGCATAAAACGACAAAACTGATACCAATTCCGATTGATAAGCGTTCGGATTGTAATTCAGCGGTTCATTTTCGATGTAAGTAAAATTAAATCTTTCGTCTTTCCAGTTAAATACCGGCGAATTGTAATCAGAATTGTAAACAGGTCGTGAAGAAATAACCTGCAACATGGCTTTAAAATCATTGTTATTCTGCTCCTGAATAAAAATGATGATACTGCAATTAATTTTTTCGTTGAAGTTGTAGTTTTGGTTTGTCCACTGCGTATTGTTCATGAAATCGGTAACAGCACTTTCCAAAGTGTTGAATATACGACGGTCATTGGTCTGAATACTCTCGGTATTAATGGTTACTGTACAATTCAACTCTTGTGCCTGCATGGTGCAAACAGCTAAAAAAAACGCCATGAAAATGTACACTAACTTATTCATAATGAGTAATTATTTGTTCGATTATTGCTTCTGCTACTTTCGTTTTTGGCATCAATGGTAATGATTTGGCTTGTTTATTTTTAAAAACAAAAGTTACTTTGTTGGTGTCCGTGCCAAAACCTGCTCCAGAATCATTCAGGGAATTTAAAACGATTAAATCTGCATTTTTCTTCTGTAATTTTTGTCGGGCATTTTCCAACTCATTCTCGGTTTCCAGTGCAAACCCAATCACTAACTGATGTGTTTTTTGCTGCCCTAAAGTTGCCAGTATATCCGGATTTTTTTCTAATTCAATCTGCATAGTACCGGCTGATTTTTTGATTTTCTGCTCGGCTTTATGTTTAGGTTTGTAATCTGCAACTGCTGCCGATGCAATAAAAACATCTGTTGTAGCAAATGTTTTTTCACAGGCATCAAACATTTCCTGAGCCGTCTGCACCCTTACCCAATGAATAGAAGTATTTTCGGGTTGCAAATTTGTCGGTCCGCTAACCAAGGTTACTTCTGCCCCTTTCTCTGCGGCTGCTTCAGCCAGTTCAAATCCCATTTTTCCGCTCGAATGATTTCCTATAAAACGTACGGGGTCAATAGGTTCGTATGTGGGGCCGGCAGTAATCGTTATTTTTTTTCCAGCCAATGGTTTACCGGCACAAAAATGGTTTTCAATATGGCGGAATATCGTTTCCGGTTCAGCCATTCTGCCCTCGCCTGTCAAACCTGATGCCAGTTCGCCTGATTCGGCAGGAATAAGTATATTTCCGAACGATTGTAACCGGGAAATATTGTTTTTCGTGGACGGATGCTGATACATATCCAAATCCATTGCCGGAGCAAACATTACCGGGGTTTTTGCTGACATATATACAGCCATCAACAGATTATCACATTGTCCGCTTACCATTTTAGCCATGGTGTTGGCAGTTGCCGGAGCGATAATCAGTAAATCAGCCCATTGAGCGATTTCGACATGGTTGTTCCAGCTTACAGTTGATGCTGAGCGATGAATCAAATCAACATACACCGGTTTTTTAGATAAAGTTGAAAGCGTGAGCGGAGTGACAAACTCGGCGGCATCAGGGGTCATAACCACCTGAACTTCAGCACCGGACTTGACCAACAATCTGACCAAATACGCTGTTTTGTAGGCAGCGATTCCGGCAGTAACGCCAAGTACAATATGTTTTCCGCTCAGAGAATTCATTGATATTATTTGTTATCTACTTCTTATCTACTTCGGTGTAGGTAATTTTTCCTTGTAACCACTCTTCTATGGCTAATGCCTGAGGTTTAGGTAATCTTTCGTAAAATTTAGATACTTCGATTTGCTCTTTGTTTTCAAAAACTTCTTCTAAGCTATCGTTGTATGTAGCAAATTCATCTAATTTTCCCACCAGCTCTTTTTTGATTTCCACACCGATTTGTGTAGCTCTTTTAGAAATGATGTTAATCGCTCTGTAGATATTTCCTGCAGGTGCTTCGATTTCAGCCTTGTTATACGTGATTGTATTGTTTGCTGCTTTGGTGTTTTTTAAATCCATTTTTCTATTTTGATTTTGTAAATTGAGTCAGTTCTTTTTCTATTCTTTGTAGCTGTCTGTCAGCCTGTTCTTTGTATTTTGTATTGTCATCATAGGCAATCAGCTGGTTATAATAAGTAACTGCCTTATTCAGCCTTTCCTGCATTTTTCCGTACACACTGTTTATTGCCAGTTTGTATGCCGAATCAAATTTGTAGTACAAGGCGTCTTCTTTATATTCGCCTGAAGGATAATCTCTCAGAAAATTATCCAGAGCAACGATGGCTGCGTTGTAATCTCTGGTATATTCACCGATAGTATTGTATAGCTTGGCGTTTTCATAGGCTTTTTTCTCCAGCCTGGTATTGAGCTCATACTTCATTTTCTGTGCGTCCATATATAAGGACGAATTCGGAAAACTTCTGGTAAACTCATTAAATTTTTCTATGGCTTCGTGCGTAATATGCTGGTCGGTCGAATAGCTTTCGGATTGGTTATACAAAGCCATTGCATTCATATACAACATCTGCTCTCTGAAGGTACTGCTTGGAAAAAGCATATTAAATTTGTTCGTTACCGGAGCTACCAGTTCGTATTTTTTTCGTTCATTGAGTGCTGTGACATAATTCACGAACATCTCTTCCCGCTCAGGTTTCCAGCCTTCTTTTTTCTCAATTAATTCGTACAAATTAGCAGCTTTGCTAAAATTTCCTTCTTCGAACAATTGATTAGCAATAGCCAGCTGATGCTCAACATCGTCAGACTTTACCGCCTTCTGATAAGTGGAACAACCAACCAAAATCCATGCGAAACCAATTACGAGTGCATATTTCTTCATATAATGATTTTTTGTGCCCTTGCCATATTTACACAACAAAAGCAAATGCAAATTTAATACTTATCTTATTATGTTACAACCTATTTTTTCAGGTTTATTAACTCAGGTCGCTAAATTATACATTATGATATATATCGATGTTAATATCATGATAAAGAAATTTGTTTAAAAGTTGGCATAATGATTGACCTATTATAAACCGCCAAAGCAAGGTAAAAACATAAAATACTGTACATCAACAATATAAACATTTATCAGCAAACAAACTGATTACAGTTATTATAAAAACTGACAAACTGACATTAAAAATATGACAAAACAGAAATTAATATCATTAGCCGAAATATCTTTACAGGATTTAGATTCCGATGCAGAATTTATTCCGTTGCTTTCGCCCGAAGACGAGGAAGAAATGAATAAAGAAACATTGCCGGACGAACTTCCTATATTACCACTCAGAAATATGGTCATGTTTCCGGGCGTGGTTATCCCCATTACAGCCGGAAGAGATAAATCTATCGAATTAATCAAATATGCCAATTCCGGAAATAAGGTTTTGGGCGTAGTCGCTCAAATCAATGAAGAAACGGAAGACCCGGGAATTAACGATATACATAAAATCGGAACAGTCGCTCAGATTCTGAAAACGTTGAAATTACCCGACGGAAATACAACCATCATTTTGCAGGGTAAAAAACGTTTTGAGATTGACCACCTCACGCAGGAAACACCTTTTCTCAAAGCAAAAATAAAATCTTTGCCGGAAAGTCGTCCAATAGCTGACGATGCAGAATTTAAAGCAATTATCGACGGCATCAAAGATACTTCACTGGAAATCATTACAGAAAATCCGAACATTCCGACCGAAGCGTCTTTTGCTATTAAAAATATCGAAAGCAGTTCTTTCCTTGTTAATTTTGTTTCTTCCAATATTCAGCTACCTGTTGAAGAAAAACAGCAAATCTTGGAAATGGACGATTTGAAAGAAAGAGCATTGATTACTTTGCAGAAACTCAATCTTGAGCTTCAAAAACTCAATCTGAAAAACGACATTCAGTCCAAGGTAAGAATGGATTTAGACCAGCAGCAAAAAGAATATTTTCTGCATCAGCAAATCAAAACTATTCAGGAAGAATTGGGTGGATTTTCGCATGAGCAGGAAATTGAGGATATGCGAAAAAAAGCCAAAGCCAAAAAGTGGGACGAGAAAATCGCTGAGCATTTCGACAAAGAATTATCGAAATTACAACGAATGAATCCACAAGTTGCTGAATTTGCTATCCAACGGAATTATCTCGAATTGCTATTAGAATTGCCTTGGAATGAATACAGCAAAGATAAATTTGACCTGAACAATGCTCAGAAAGTATTAAACAAAGACCACTACGGACTGGAAGATGTCAAAAAAAGAGTTATCGAACACATGGCTGTGCTAAAACTCAGAAATGACATGAAAGCCCCGATTTTGTGCTTGTATGGTCCGCCGGGAGTAGGTAAAACGTCTATCGGAAAATCCATAGCCAAAGCTTTAGGTAGAGAATATGTTCGTATTTCGCTGGGTGGATTGCGTGACGAAGCCGAAATCAGAGGTCACAGAAAAACCTATATCGGAGCGATGCCCGGACGGATTATTCAATCGATTAAAAAAGCTAAAACGTCCAATCCTGTTTTCTTATTAGATGAAATAGACAAATTGTCACACTCCAATCACGGCGACCCGTCATCAGCGATGCTCGAAGTATTGGACCCTGAGCAAAATCATGAGTTTTATGACAATTTCCTCGAAATGGGATACGATTTATCTAAAGTGATGTTTATCGCCACTTCAAATAGCCTGAATACCATTCAGCCTGCTTTGCTCGACCGTATGGAAATCATCGAGATGAATGGCTACACCATTGAAGAAAAAATCGAAATTGCTCGCAAACATTTACTACCTAAACAATTGAAAGAACACGGATTAGATGCGAAATCCCTCACATTGTCGAAAAAAGAACTGGAGTTTATTATTACCCGCTACACCAGAGAATCCGGTGTAAGAAGGTTGGAAAAACAAATTGCTAATCTGGTTCGGGGTATCGCGAAATCGGTTGTTATGGGCGAAGAAGTAAAAAATAAACTGACCAGCGAAGAAATTATCGAAATACTGGGCAAACCGAAATTTCATCATGATTTATACGAAAATAACGAAACAGCCGGAGTAGTTACCGGTCTGGCATGGACAAGAGTAGGTGGCGACATTCTGTATATCGAATCGATACTTTCAAAAGGTAAAGGAGGCTTGTCTATGACCGGAAATCTGGGTAATGTAATGAAAGAATCTGCAACCATTGCTTTGGAATATATCAAAGCCAATGCAGGCGAACTCGGGTTAGATGATGAGATATTTGAAAAATATAAAATTCACGTTCACGTGCCGGAAGGTGCCACACCAAAAGACGGACCAAGTGCCGGTATTGCTATGCTGACCTCAATGTTATCAACATTTACACAAAGAAAAGTAAAGAAAAATATCGCTATGACAGGCGAAATCACGTTAAGAGGAAAAGTATTACCGGTAGGCGGAATCAAAGAAAAAATTCTGGCTGCCAAACGTGCCAATATCAAAGAGATTATTCTTTGCAAAGAGAACCAACGCGATATTGACGAAATCAAATCAGAATATCTCAAAGGACTAACTTTCCATTATGTAGAAAGTATGAGAGAAGTAGTAGATTTGGCTCTGACCAAACAAAAAGTCAAAAATGCGAAATCATTTTCGTAATAAATACACCCAATTGAAGTAAGAAAGCTGTTTTCATCAATAAGTGAAAACAGCTTTCTTATTATAAACAATAGTAAAGCCGGTTATAAGTTCTGATATGAGGTAAAAATCTCTCCTCCATTAATTTTCCTGCTCTTCATAAAAACTGATTTCTTTATCATAAAAAGCCTGTGCCTGGTCAATCAAATGTTCCATTTCTTCTTCCAGTTCATTTTCGTCACTTTCATCGACCGGTTCCAAAAAGGTCAAATCACCGTCTTCGAGATTGATGATAAATCTGGGGTAATCCAAATGAATAACAAATATAGCATCTGGAAAATTGCTGTTGTCAGCTAAAACAAATTGTGGTAAATTCATGATATTTATGTGTTTTGAATTAATTTGTCAGACATATACCGGAATCGGTAATAGAGTGCAATGGCAGCGACAGTCAGTCCTGCTAATAATCCTAACCAGATACCTGTTGCTCCCAAATCAGTATATAAACCTAAATAAATACAAATGCTGTAACCAACCAACCAATAAGACACAAAAGTCAAAATCATCGGTATGGTTACGTCTCGTAAGCCTCTCAATGAGCCTAAAATCGTTACCTGAATGCCATCAGAAATCTGGAAAAGTCCTGCAATAATAATGAGTTTTCCTGCAATATGTATTACTTCGGCACTCAAATCGCCCTGCAATTCATGGTCGGCATTAATGAACAATAGCGGTATCTGCTTATGGAAAATAAAAAACAATATAGCAAAAAATGTATTCAAGATAACAGACATCAGCATGATCGATCCAGCGACAATTTTCATCTTCTTATAATCTTTCAACCCGACTTGATTACCAACTCTAATCATAGCTGCCACGCTGAGCCCCGACACGAACATAAACACCAGCGATGCCATGGACAAAGCAATCTGATTGGCTGCCTGTGCTGCCGTGCCAATCATTCCGGTAAGCCACACCGCACCTGTAAACAAACCTACTTCAAAAAGTGATTGCATTCCGGAAGGTACACCGATTTTAAATATATCTTTACATTTTTCCCATGAAAAATCTTTCAGCGCCAAACGATTGATGAACGGCGATAAAGTAGCGTTGCTTTTCAACGCAAAATATATATAAATCAACATGATTATCCGTGAGAGAAGCGTACCATACGCTACGCCCATATACCCCATTTCGGGGAAAAACCACACACCATAAATCAGACAGTAATTGAGAATCACGTTAAAAATATTCGCAATTAATGTGGCATACATCGAATATCGGGTAAAGGATTTACCATCTGAAAATTGTTTAAGCCCCTGAAAAGCAATTGCCGGAATCAAAGAAAACCCGACAATATCGAGAAAAGGTTTTGCCATTCGTGTCACTTCTTCGGGCTGTTCCATAACGTTTATCAATGGTTTAAGCGAGAATAATACACTAAACAGAATTCCCCCTAAAAATGTACACACTATCAAACCATTCAGGAAGATACGCTGTCCTTCCTTGTCGTTTCGCTCGGCATCGGTGGCTGCAATCAATGGCGTTATAGCTGTTGAAAAGCCTACTCCTGTTGCCAGTGCAATAAATACAAAACTATTCGCCAACGATGCCGCAGCCAGCTCAGTCGCCCCTATTCTGCCCACCATGATATTATCGATTACACCAACGAGCGTATGCCCCAACATCGCAACGATGATAGGATAAGCCAATTTGATGTTATAGCTGAATTCCCGAAAATATACCGACAGATTCATGAAGTAACAATTTTCGGCAAAGATACATCAGATTATCTCAGCTAAAAACATTTTTATACCTTTGGCATATAAATTGAAGTTATTTCTGAAAAACAAAATAGTAAATATGAAAAAAGTATTGTTATCCATATTGGTTTCGTTGTTCGTAACAGCTTCATTTGCTCAAACAAAATCATCAGATTATCCGAGAGGTTTTCGGTTAGGACTTGGGCTGAGTGGTGGATTTGACACCAACTCTGATTATAACTTCGGACTAGGTGGCGACATTCGTCTGCAATATGACCTTTCGAGAAAAACTTCATTAACGCTCACTTCCGGTTATTCTCATCTGTTTGCAGATGAAAAAGATGCCGGGTTTGTTCCTGTAAAAGCCGGCTTCAAGGCTTTCGTAAGCCAAAACATCTATTTGATGGCAGAGGCTGGTGGGGCAGTCGGCACATCTAATTTTGATACGAGTGCCTTGTTGTCGCCGTCTATTGGTTTCGCCAACCGATACATCGACGTGAGCATACGCTATGAAAACTATTTGAATAATAATTTAGACCAATTAGGACTGAGAGTTGCCTATGGGTTTAGCCTAAAAAAATAATTAATCACAAAAACTACTCACACCATGACTAAAAAAATTTTGACAATAGCATTCGTCGGCTTAATGAGCGTAGGATTTACCTCATGCAAATGCTTAAACGGAAAAAACAAAAACGAAACTACGATGATTAAAGATTTTTCACTAGAAGGTTCGGAATGGAAACTGGAATCTATCGGGGACAGAAAGTTTGTGAAACCTGAACAAATGCGAAGTGAATACATCACTTTGAAATTCAATGACGGCTATGCCGGTACTTCTGACGGTTGCAACGGAATGTCGGGCGAATACACCCAAACCGACGACCAATTGGAGTTTGGTTTATTCCGGGCAACGAGAATTTACTGCGAATGGGAGTTATTCAGCGTTCCTTTTAGTACGGTAAAAAGTTTCCGCACAGACGGCAAACAATTAGAACTATTAAATGAAAACCAGCAAGTTGTTGCCACTTACAGTAAATTGTAACGATATACACAACACTACCAAACCTGTCAGTTTTGAAAAATTGACAGGTTTTTATTTCCCTATATTTTGAAATCATCAGAAAACCTATTATTTTTGAAATAAAAAAGATGAAAATTAAAACCATTTTATTAGCATCAGCCGGATTATTATTGGTTGCCTGTGCTACCAATCCGCTAACCGGAAAAAAACAATTTAGCGTAATAGACGAGGATAGTTACCTCATTCCGATGGCTTACACTCAATACACCGATTTTCTTAAAGAAAGTAAAGTGGTAACCGGGACAGCCCAAGCCCAAATGGTGGACAGAGTAGGAAGCAAAATTAAAAATGCTGCCATTAAATGGATGCGTTCCAAGGGCATGGAAGACCGGTTAAAAAATTACAAATGGGATTATAATTTAATACAAAATGACCAAGCAAACGCATGGTGTATGCCAGGCGGACAAATTGCAGTTTTTACTGGAATTATGCCCATTACCAAAAATGAAACAGGCTTGGCAACTGTGATGGGACACGAAGTAGCACATGCCTTGCTAAGCCATGGAAAACATCGCGTGCAAGGTGCAATGGCACAATCTGCAGGCGGTGTACTTGTTGGAATGGCAACTTCTGAAAGCTCCGCATTGACACAACAAGGTATCGCCTTGGCTTACGGACTTACTTCTAATATGGGAATGTTAGCTTACGGTCGTTCACATGAGTCGGAAGCGGATCGTTTGGGATTAATCCTTATGGCAGTTGCCGGATACGACCCGGGAGATGCAATTGATTTCTGGCAAAGAATGAGTAGCCAGACAGGCGGTAGCGGAACACCGGAATTTTTGAGCACACACCCGAGCCACAACACACGTATAAACAATATCAAAAAATTTATTCCGGAAGCAAAAAGTGAAGCAAAAAAACTCGGAATAAGATAGTAAAAAGTCATAAAGTATGAATAAGTTAAAAGCCTGTTTACCTTTATGACTTTAGACTTTACGATCTATACAATATGAAAAATTTCCAAAAAGGAGACACCAAAGTGCTCAACGGCTGGGCTTTTTACGATTGGGCAAATTCAGTGTATGCCTTGGTCATTTCTTCATCTATTTTCCCGCTTTTTTATGGTGCATTATTTCGTTTAAAAGACACAGATAGCTACTTGATGTTTGGCATAGACGTGCCGAGCGAATCCATTATTAGTTATATTACCGCTCTCAGTTTTGCCGTAGTTGCTTTATTATCGCCTATACTTTCGGGCGTAGCAGATTATTTGGGAAATAAAAAGTTTTTCCTGAAACTGTTCTGTTATATCGGAGCGGTTTCCTGTATGCTTTTGTATTTCTTTAGTTTAGAAAATATTTGGTTGGGATTGCTGTTTTATTCATTGGCATTAATCGGTTTTTGGGGAAGTCTGGTTTTTTACAATTCTTATTTGCCAGACATTGCTCTGGCAGAACAACAAGACAGAATCAGTGCCAAAGGTTATGCTTTAGGCTATATCGGTAGTGTTATCTTGCTTATTATCAACCTGGTTATGATACTTCAGCATGAATGGTTTGGCTTTGATAACGAGCTGACAGCCATGCGATACAGTTTTGTTATGGTCGGCCTGTGGTGGATTGGTTTCAGCCAGGTTTCTTATCGACGGCTACCTGACTTCAGAAACAGCAATAAACTCAAAGGCAGCGTCTTCTTACTTGGATTGAAAGAAATTTCACGGGTAATGAAAAAAGTAGCCAAACAACCGATTATCAAATCTTATCTGACTGCTTTCTTCGTATATAGTATGGCGGTGCAAACCGTGATGATTATCGCAGCATATTTCGGCGAAAAAGAAGTTACCTGGGGTTCAGATTCAGAAAGAGTTATGGGATTAATTGTCAGCATATTGCTCATACAAATTATTGCTGTTGCCGGAGCGTTACTCACATCGAGAGTTTCTCAAAAAATCGGTAATATGCCTACGTTGATTATCATCAATATTCTTTGGGTAGGAATATGTATTGACGCCTATTTTGTCGTTACGCCTACCGATTTTTACATTGCTGCCGGGTTGGTCGGATTAGTAATGGGAGGTATTCAATCACTATCCCGTTCGACCTACTCAAAACTCCTCCCCGACACTGGCGATACAACTTCTTATTTCAGCTTTTATGATGTTACGGAAAAAATAGGTATCATCATCGGTATGAGTATTTACGGATTAATTACACAAATTACCGGAAAAGTGCAGAATGCCATATTATTTTTGGTACTGTTTTTTATTGTTGGCGTTATTTTGCTATACAGAACCCAATCTAAAATAAAAAAATCATAAATTATTCGAGTGATTTGGAATAATCAAAAAAATAATTTTATATTTGGAAAAAATTAACACTCTTTCTATGAGAAAAATTTCATATATATTAAGTTTTGTCCTGCTGTCAGCGGGGTTTGTTGCTTGTGATAATGAGCCGATTGACGAAGAAGTAAAAAATGATTACAAGCAGGGGGAGCAAATACTTCGTTTTGATTTAAATGGTGTGACGAGAGTTGCCAAAGGTAATGAGATAAGCACTTCTGTATCTGGTAATGGTTCTCTCACTATTGACGTCAACATCAAAGATGAGCATAACGATTTCAGAAACATTAGCTTTAGAATCATTGCCAGCGGAGCGGAAAAAGGAAATTATGGTACCTATTACAGTAATTTCTCTCCCGAGGATTCAGGATATTCTTCTGCCAGATTAAACTACGCGGGAGATGAATGGGACTGGGATTATAGCACACAATATACTAATCAGGATATTCCTGATGACCAAATTTTTGAGTTAAATCGCGGTTCGATTACCATCACAGAAATCAACGAAAACGCTCGACAAATAGAAGGAAATTTCGAGTTTGAATTGGTTCCTCCCTATGGCTTAGAGTTGGAACAAGGAGTGCCTTATCCAACTGCACAGCTAGTAACAAACGGTGAATTCAAATATATTACTGTTGAATAGTTTTTAGTTTTTTCATATTTTATAAGAGAAGTCTTAGTTTAAGGTTTCTCTTTTTTTGCTTTACTCAGAATATTTTCATCATTCGGTCGTTTCCCTGCAAATCTTTTTTCAAAATTACATTATCGAAATATTCCGAAACCAATTCAGTCATTTCATTTCCTAAATATTGGTTGATTTCAAAAAACAATACGCCGTTTTCGGTCAGACTTTCTTTGGCTAACTGCATGATTTTACGGTAAAAAATCAACGGGTCTTCGTTTTCTACAAACAACGCCAAATGCGGTTCATGTCGTAATACGTTATTTTTCATTTCCGCTTTTTCCAAATGACGAACATAAGGCGGATTGGAAATAATGATATCATATTTATCCAAAGTCTTTGTTTCCAAAATATTTTGTTGAATAAAACAAATCTTTGCATTTAAATTATGTGCATTTTCTTCAGCTATAGATAAGGCTTCGGGCGAAATATCTATAGCGGAAACCTCTGCCAGAGAGAATTCTTTTTTTATCGTTATCGGAATACAGCCCGAACCTGTACCAATGTCCAAAACTGTCCATTTTTTTTGGGGTTGGCGGTTCATCGCTTCCAAAATCCATTCAACCAATTCTTCGGTTTCCCTTCTCGGAATCAATGTTGCTGGACTAACCTTAAATTCATACCCATAAAAATGTGCTTTTTCAAAAATATATTGAACGGGAATTTCCTTTTGCAATTGCGTAACAACTTCTGTCAAACGTGTCTGCACCTCCGGTAATAGTTCTTCATCTTTTTTCAGAACCATATCGGCACGCGAATAATTCAAAACTTCGTCCATAACAACAGCCAACAAAGCTTTGCGTTCTTCCTCGTCGTAAAGTCCGTTTAATTGTTGCTCAAAAAGGTTTTTATAATCATTTAGTGTCATTCGCAAATATTGACAAATTATCAGCAAATATACAACAATCAGAAAGTATATCGATTAGCTTGTAATGGTGCGTGTTAAAAAAACCTTTATGAATATTTTATGTCTGTGAACGATATTTTTACTTATTTTTGTTCTTTAATTAATCATTAATAAAAAATTAAATCTATGAAAAAATTAGTTTTGATCGCTGTAATGGCAGCAGGTACTTTGGCATTTCAATCTTGTTCAAGTGATGACAATGGTGGAGGCGGAAGCAACCCAGCTGATACTATGGTACCTACCCGATTAGATTATGGTGTTGAAGGTAAAGAATTTTATGTGTACAACGACAACAATTACCTGACAAAATACACAGACACCGATGGATATACTTATGATTTTACCTACGGCGGAGGACGATTAACCAAAGTTGTGGAAACGTATGCAGGTAGTAACGATAGATATGAATACACAATTAGCTATCCGGCAGCTGACAAAGTAAAAATCATTGAAAAAGATGTAGCCAACAACACTACGGAAACTGTTGATATAAACATCAACTCCAACGGAAATATTGTCAGCGGACCTGGTTCTTTCTATGAATACGACAGCAATGGCAATCTCACAAAAATGAATGAATATGGGGATATAACAGAATATACTTATAACTCTAATCTTTCTATGATTAAAAATGTGAAGACAGCAGGTTGGGTTTATACTTATTTTGATATTTTCCCATTAAGCCAAAGTCAAAATTTAATCAGTAGCATCAAAGATGAAGATAATGATGTAACAAATTTAACTTACAGTGATTATTCAGTAGGTGGTAATTTGTTCCCAAAAACCATCAACTATTCATCTAACGATGGACAAGGAAAAATAACAGTTACTTACCAGGAATAGTAACAAGAAACTTCATAAGAAAACAGTACAAGTGTAATATTTGTACTGTTTTTCTTTTTGTAATAGCCGGCAAAAAGTCCTATCCGGAATAATCTTAGTATTTTTGTAAAAAACGAATATGTCATCTGATCAATTATATATGTATCGGGCACTTCAACTGGCAAAAATCGGTCGGGTAAATGCTATGCCCAATCCGTCGGTGGGTGCGGTCATTGTCTGCAATGATGTAATAATCGGCGAGGGACATACTTCGCCTTATGGTGGCTCGCATGCTGAGGTAAATGCGATAAATTCTGTAAAAAATCAAGAATTGCTAAAAGAAAGTACGCTGTATGTCACGCTGGAACCTTGCAGTCATTTCGGAAAAACACCGCCGTGTGCCCATCTTATCATCGAGAAAAAAATAGCAAAAGTGGTTATCGGGTGCATCGACCCTTTTGTGGAAGTTTCCGGGAAAGGCATTCAGTTGCTCAAAGAAAACGGAATTGAAGTCATTACCGGTGTTTTGGAAAAAGAATGTCAGCAATCGCACCAACGTTTTTTTACATTTCATCTAAAAAAACGTCCGTATATTGTGCTTAAATGGGCACAATCTGCCGACGGTTTCATTGCTCCGCTTACTAAAGATGAGAACAAACCGGTTTGGCTTTCCAATGCTTATTCCCGCCAATTAACGCACAAATGGCGTAGCGAAGAAATGGCAATTCTGGTAGGAAAACAAACAGTTTTAGACGATAATCCAAGTTTGACAACTCGTGATTGGCAAGAAAAAAAACCTATTCGATTATTTATCGATACACAAAATGAAATCGACGATTCGTATCAGATTTTAAATCAGGAAGCTCCAACGTATCGGTTTACGAAAATCAAGAAAACGGTAAAAGACCAGTTCATTCCGTTTGAAAATACCGTTCAGGAAATCTGTGATTTTTGCTATCAGAACAACATTCAATCGGTTATTGTTGAAGGTGGCAGGCAGACTTTACAATCATTTATTGATGCCGGAATTTGGGATGAGGCACGCATTTTTGAAACACCTGTAATTGTAGAACAGGGAATTTTAGCCCCGGTATTAACCAATTTTCAAAAGACAAAATCGGTTTTAATTGAAAAAGATTGTTTGCATTTTTACGAACATCATTAATGTTTTACCACATAGACTTTTATATTACAATCTTTGAAAAACAGAAAACATTGGCTAATTTGAAATTTTTTATTTGAAGTTTGAAATTTTGGACGTAAAATCCCAACCTTAAAAAAAAACTTTAAACAACTTAAATGAAAGATACCTACAAAACTATAGATAATCCGGGTGAAGAAACGCTTTTTAAAGAAAAAAACAGTAAGTTTTTCGGCTACGCTTTTCCAGTCAAAAATGAAGATGAAGTAAAAACAATTTTGGAGCAAGTCAAAAAACAACATTATTCTGCACGCCATTGGTGCTATGCCTTCCAAACCGGGACCGGAAAAAACATTTATTTCAGAGCCAACGACGACGGCGAACCGAGTAACAGTGCAGGCATGCCGATTTACGGACAAATTCAATCGTTTGACGTAACTGATATTTTAGTAGTTGTAGTTCGTTATTTTGGCGGAGTGAAATTAGGCGTAGGCGGATTAATTCAATCATATAAAACCTCAGCACAACTGGCTCTCGAAGCATCTGAAATCATAGAAAAAACGATTGATGCCGAGTATATCGTTCAATGTGAATACAAAGATTTGAATAAAGTAATGCGTGTCATCAAAGAAAAAAATGTCAATGTTATTCAACAGCAAATGGAACTCAATTGCATTTTCCACATTGCAGTGAGGCTAAAAGAAGCGGAAGATGTTTTTCAGGCTTTTTCTCAGATTTATGGCGTAGATATTAAAGGAAAAGAATAACCGATGTGGTTACAAAATATAAAACATCAGCCCCACATTCAAATATCGCAATCGCTGTGCATGGTTATTTTCTTTATAAACAGGTGAAAATCCGTAATAAACATAAGCATTCCACGTATTAAATCCACCGGAAATATACACACCGAAAAGAGATTTGTTCAAATCAGGGTTATTTTTAATTTCAATATTTCCGTAATATCCTTTGTAATTTGACTGATTGTAAACCAAGTAACTATATTTTACCCCGAGATATATCCGCCAGAATTTATGTGAATACATGGTTGAAGTCCGCCACCTGAATTCTAAAGGAATATCGATATACCAAGCACTAAGTCGGTTTTTGTCATAATCTTCCACGATTTCATAGTCATTGTTTTCATGCGAAAGAGTGGCAAAATTAGACCGGATAGACTGGTAGGAAAGACCTACTCCCGGAGCGATTGCCCAATTGCGTTGCTCATTAACCGGAATATCTCTCAGAAAACCAAAAACGATATTGGGCGAAAACGACCTTTGGACAAAACCTTTGGGCTTATCCTGTAAAATACTGTGTGAAACGCCTACATAAAAATGGTCTTCCCGGTAAAAAGGGTCATCAACCAAAACGGTTCTTTCTTCCTTATTCTCGTCTTCATCTGACTGGGCAAAACCAATATTGACTGTAAGCAATATGAACAGGATAAATCCTATTTTTTTCATCTGTCTGTTTTTTCGTTTTAGGCAATAACAGAGATAACACACAAAACCGCTGTTATCCTTGCTCAAAAATACAGTTTTTTCCTCATTTGAGCAAATCAGGAAAAATATTGCTGTGCTTGGGGTTAATTTATTTTCAAACAATCGCAAAAATGGTATATTTGCAAATAAATTTTTCCTCAAGATGAAATACAAACGAATACTTCTGAAATTAAGCGGCGAAGCCCTGATGGGTGAAAATCAATATGGTATCGACCCGAAACGTTTGGCAGAATATGCCGAAGAAATTAGAAAAATACACGAACAAGGCATAGAAATCGCTATTGTTATCGGAGGAGGAAATATTTTCAGGGGTGTTGCCGGAGCCAGTGAAGGCATGGATCGCGTACAAGGCGATTATATGGGTATGCTGGCAACAGTAATTAACGGTATGGCTTTGCAGGGTGCATTAGAGAGCATTGGTTTGCTTACCCGTTTGCAAACAGCCTTGAAAATTGAAGCCGTTGCCGAACCTTATATCAAAAGAAGAGCAGTAAGACATCTGGAAAAAGGTCGTATCGTCATATTCGGAGCAGGAACAGGAAATCCATATTTTACTACAGATACGGCGGCCGTTCTCAGAGGAATCGAAGTGAATGCCGACGTTATCCTGAAAGGAACAAGAGTCGATGGCGTTTATACCGCCGACCCGGAAAAAGACAGTTCAGCAACCAAATTTGATTTGATTACTTTCAGCGAAGTGCTGAAAAAAGGACTTAATGTGATGGACACCACTGCTTTCACGCTCAGTCAGGAAAACAAATTACCTATTGTTGTTTTTGACATGAACAAACAAGGAAATCTGCTCAAAGTATGTAAAGGAGAAACAATTGGCACAACAGTTTACTAAATAAATAAAATCATGACAGAAGAAATTAATTTAATAAAAGAACAAGCAAAAGAGTCGATGCTGGGAGCTATTGACCATTTGCAAAAATCATTGTTGAACATCAGAGCCGGAAAAGCATCGCCACAAATGCTCGGCAGTGTTTTTGTGGATTATTACGGTTCGGCTACGCCGCTTTCGCAGGTGGCAAACGTGAGTGCACCTGATGCTAGAACATTAACTGTAACACCTTGGGAAAAAAACATGTTGCAACCTATCGAAAAAGCAATTATGTTGGCAAATTTAGGTTTGAACCCGATGAATAACGGCGAGGCTGTTATTATTAATATTCCTGTTTTGACTGAAGAAAGACGTAAAGACCTGGTAAAACAAGCCAAAGCTGAAGCTGAAGATGCTAAAATCAGTATCCGGAATGCCCGTAAAGATGCAAATAATGACATCAAAAAAGAAGAAAAAAACGGACTTTCGGAAGACATTTGCAAAGCTGCCGAAGATGATATTCAGAAATTAACGGATTCTTACGTGCAAAAAGTAGATGAAATTCTGAGCAATAAAGAAGAAGAAATTATGAAAGTTTAATTTTTTTCAGACTAAAAAAACTCATCATAAAAAAACCTCGAAAGATTGATACTTTCGAGGTTTTTGTTTAGCTGAATAAAACTTTTTTAATTTGTAAGAATACCCACAATTTTTAGTACACGACAAAAAATATTCACTAATAACATCAATATGATTATCAATATTTTAACCATTAAGTTTGATAGTTGTATGACCTCAGAGAGGTCAAATATTTATAGAAACAGTGATATTCCTAAACATTCGACCCCAGCTGGGGTCGAATAATCGAATCCTAAATTATCGCTATAAATATTAGAATCC